>OLWH01000428.1_pt1 | contig 20418 bp, 18 predicted proteins | sample 1673381 | NCBI WGS metagenome assembly OLWH01 (sample SAMEA103958110, study PRJEB25191) | human gut metagenome | reverse complement strand
TGCCCGGAGCCTGCGAACAGGTCCAGCACCCGTCTTCCCTCGACCTCAAACTGGATGGCGGAGAAAATGCCCTCCTTGACCTGGTCCATCGTCGGGCGGGTATCCATGCCCTTCGGCGCTTTGAGCGCCATGCCCCTTGCGCTTCCGGTAATGACTCTCATGGCGTTTCCTCCTCGCGTTCTTTGTGAAAATAGTCGTAGACGGTCTTTCCGGCTGCCTTTCCGATGGCGTCCTCCAATGCCGTCAGGCTGGCGTTTTCCACGGCGCGCACCGATTTGAAGGTCTTGAGCAGCGTCTCGCGCCGTTTTTCTCCAATGCCAGGGATTTCTTCAAGCTTCGAGCCGCGCACCCGGCGGCTGCGGAGCGTATGGTGATAGGTAATGGCAAAGCGGTGCGTCTCCTCCTGAATCGTTCCGATCAGGGAAAAGACCGCCGGAATGGCAGAGATTGAAATTTCATGCCCCTGCGGGGTAACTAAGGCGCGCGTTCTGTGGCGGTTGTCCTTTACCATGCCGAAGGTCGGAATCGAGAGATTCAGTTCGTCCAGCACCTGCAAGACCGCGTTTGCATGCTCGATGCCGCCGTCAATCAGAAGCGCGTCAGGCGCCGCAGAAAACCCGGCGTCGCCGTTTTTAAGATGCGTGAGTCTGCGCCGGAGCACCTGCTGCATGGAGGCGTAGTCGTTCTGGTCGGTGAAACCTTCGATTTTAAAGCGCTTGTAGTCCTGCTTGCTGGGTCTGCCGTCGACAAACACGACCATCGACGCGACGATGTCAGTGCCCGCGATGTTCGAAATATCGTAGGATTCCAGCCGGTGCAGCGGCTGCTCCAAGCCCAGCATGCTCTGCAGCAAGCCCAGCGTCCCCATGGCGCGCTCGGCTTTGGTCGTGACGCGCTCTGCCTCTTCGCGCGCATTTTTCTGCGCAAGATCCACAAGATTCATTACACTGAATTTGCTTTGCTGTTGAAAGAGTTCTCTTCCTGTTACCGTCTTATAAACCATCTGTGGAAATGGTAAAAGCAGGCTGATCGCCACAAACAGCCACAGTGCATAAACGCCAATACTTCCCACAAATCTGCGCAGACCTTTCCTTACAAGTAAAAGAAACAAGATTAGCAAAAAAGAAACCAGAACCGCTGCTAACACATATTGAATTTTCCAAAGTCAAAATTGGTTTTGACTGTACAATGGTTCTCGTATCAGCCATTACCTGTCTTACCGTATTGCACAACCTCGGAAGTGTCGGTGTCGGTACTATCATCGCAGCTATCTTAGTTGGTACGCTGGTCGGTATCATCAACCGTGCATTCGGCAAACAGCGCGATAAGCTGCTTGGAAAAAACCTGTTCTTCACGATTTCTTCGCATGGTATGCCGGTCCTTTAGAACAAACAGATTTGCCTAACGCCTACCATGTATTCGTCAGTGCAGATGCTGCCGCCGAAGCTGCCAGAGTCTCAGTGCGTGACAACATATCTCCGGAAGTAGCTGCCGCAAAAGTAAAAAAAGTGAACCACGAACGTGCGGTTCACTGCAAACATTTTACAAAAACAGACTGGGGCAATGTAAAAAACTATGATCTTTGTATCAAATCCGATGACCTCGGAGTAGCGGAAACTGCGCAAATTATCGGAGACCTGTTTCAGAAGAAAATGGGCGTGTGATATAAAAAACGGGAGGCTTTTGCCTCCCGTCATGTGTTTTTCTATAAAACAGCCTGCAAAACCAGCGATATAATCACAATCACCGCACATACCACACCGCTTATCCGCATCGTTCTGCTGACATCTTTTTTCTCACTTATCCGTTTGAGCCATCCCGTTGTATACAGTATGTTTGCAATAAGCGTGCCAAGCGTCCACGCATACAGATCCCGCTTCACACTTTCCCAAAACGGAGACACTACCAGTCCACCTGCGTCCATGACCATTGCGATCAGTATTGTGATCACACCGGTAATTCCTATGATCCGTACCCGTTTTAAGAGCCTTGCGTTGTTTGTCTCTGTATAATCCGTTACTTTGATTACGGTTTCCTTTAATTCCTCATTCATCTGCTCGCTTTTCCTTTCTCCATCAATGATTTCCCGGATATCAACTTCATAAAAATCTGCAAGTTCCAACAGCATGCTGATATCGGGCATATTGCTTCCCGTCTCCCAGCGTGACACCGTGCGGCTTGTGATCTGAAATTTTTCCGCAAGCTGCTCCTGCGTCAGCTTCTTTTCATTGCGCAGTTGTTTTAAAAAGTAACCTGTCTTTTTCTGATCCATAATGAAATCTCCTCTTGCTTTCCATCCATGTAAATCTGCTCCTCCTTTCGCAGATTACAATACCTGTTTTTTCCAGTAAAAGCCACGACATAAAGCGAGAACTGCCGTGTTTTCTGCACCGGACATGAAATGTCTGCCCGGAAATCCCGTTTAATTACAAATCATACCTATCTCTTCTTTTTGCTGCCTCGTTATAAACCTGTTCATCCGTTCTGGCAGAAACAACAATAATTTTCATAACTTTGCCCACTCTCTCAACCTTATAGACAACCCGTATCCCCAAATCTCTGAACTTTATCTTCATAAGATTGGTAAGGTTTGTTCCACTTTTATTACCCAATGGTTTCCCATATCCACCTTCCCTCACTGACAACGGATTCTGGCTGACTTTTTTAATTCCTTTTAACACCTGTATCTGAGCTGAATGGTCAAGTTTTTTCATATCCTTTTCCGCTTCCTCTAAAAACTCAATACTCCATATCATTCGATATCTGCATCCTCCGCTTCCAAAAGTTCTGCTTCACCGATGCCCAAATGTTTCATCACTGAATCATATGAAACAGTCTCTTTATTCCCGTTATCATCCAAACGTTTATTTGCTTCCAACAAAAGAAAATAATCTTCCTCAATCTCCGTTAATCTTGTATACTCTTCGGGTGACAGAATAATTGCAGAAGGCTGGTTATTTTTTAAAACAATCAGTTCTTTTTCGGAACGAAGTCTATCAAATATCTTTGCAGCCTGCCCTTTGTTAAATTGTTGGAACAAGACTCTGTAAAAAATCAGATGCAATTGCCATAACAGACACCTCCATTGTTTAATTTCACTTATATTATATGCAGGAGCAAGCCAAGAATCAATATAAAAGTTGTATTATTTTCTTTATAATTTTCATTATTATTTATTGTTCTTATTTCATGTTCACAGGACTATACACGGTATATGTATACATTCCATCCTCATTTTTCACAATAGAATCTCCATTGGGCGGCTCACTTTTTCTTGCCCTGTGACACAAATTTGCATATACTTATTTTATCAAATAACATCAGGAGAAACCCATGATCTATTTAAAAAATCCCCTGTGCCTTGGCATGGAAGAATCAGAATATAAAGAAATGCTCGCTCTGGGCGGTATGCGCCAGAAACATTTTGAAAAAAATGAAGTGATTTTGTCTGCCGGATGCACCACGCACGAGATCGGGCTGGTGCTGTCCGGAAGCGTTAATATTGAAAATCTCGACCTGTGGGGCAGCAAAAGCATTTTGAGCAACATCGGTGCCGGACAGGTTTTCGGGGAAACTTATGCATTTTCCCGCGAAACACTGATGGTCGATGCGGTTGCTGCCCAGCAGACCGATATTCTATTCTGGAATCTGGATATTCTTGTCCACACGCCTCATCCCGCAAGCACCTGGCAGCCAAAATTTATCCGGAATCTGCTACAGATCTCCCTGCGCAAAAATCTCGCGCTCTCCCAGCGGATTTTCTGTACAACCCCGAAAACGATCCGTGGGCGGCTGCTTGTCTATCTGTCAAACCAGGCGGCAAAAGCCGGCAGCAATTATTTTGAGATTCCGTTTGACCGACAGGGGCTGGCGGACTATCTGAATGTCGACCGCAGTGCGCTTTCCAAAGAGCTTGGCAAAATGCGGGACGAAGGAATTCTGACCACCCGGAAAAATGCGTTTACCCTGTACGGATTGTCTCATGAGCCGCTCCTTTATGTTTCATTTTCAAAGGCCTTTCACTAATAATACAAACGAAAAATCGGAAAGGTTACAAAAAAAGGAACCCTGTCCGGATATCTTTCCGGACAGGATTCCTTTTTATTATGTTCTCCTACTCTGCCAGCTTAAACCTGCCAACCAGATTCTTCAGTCCTTCCGACTGTGCGGAAAGCTCCTGGCTTGTCGCAGAAGTTTCTTCTGCAGCTGCGGAGTTGCTCTGTACGACACTGGAAATCTGCTCGATTCCCTGCTCGATCTGCTTTAACATATTTGCCTGCTCGGTAGAACTCTCGCTGGCACCCTTTACCGCATTCGCAAAATCATTCATGGATTCAAGAATCTTATTTAATGCAGCAACCGTCTTTTCTGTAATCTGGTTTCCGTTTTCAATTTCCTGCAGAGATTTTTCAATCAGATCGCGAGTATTGACTGCCGCCTGTGCACTGTCACCCGCCAGTTTTCCGATCTGATCTGCCACAACCGCAAAACCTTTTCCGGCTTCCCCGGCACGTGCTGCCTCAATGGAAGCATTCAGGGACAACAGGTTGGTCTGACTTGCAATCTCCTCGATGGAACCGATGATGTTTTGGATTTCCTGTGAGGTACTGCTGATCCGCTCCATGGCATTGGTCAATGCCTGTAATTCTTCTCTGCTTTGATCTGCCTGTTCTACGGCAGTGCGTACCATCTGGTAAGCCCCGGAAGCGCTCTCTGCGCTGGATTCTGCAATTCCGCTGACACTCTCTACCGTTGCTGTCAGTTCTTCTACTGCACCTGCCTGATCGGTGGCACCTTCTGCCAAAGCCTGTGCCCCGCCTGCCAGCTGCCCGGAACCGGATGCAACCTGCTCAGATGCTTCATTAATCTGTGTCATGGTATCACTCAGTTCATGTTTTAATTTGCTCATGGACTCATACTGCTGTTTGAAATTTCCAATATAAATCTGTGGATTATTACTGGATACATTGAAATTTCCTTCTGCCATTTCTCCCAGAAGATAACTGGTATCCTGCACAATCACCTCCAGAGTTTTGCATGCCTGCCGGAAATTACCGGCAAGTTTTCCGAGTTCGTCTGGAGATTCATAATTTATTTCCACATCAAGCTGTCCTGCTTTCAGTTTCTCAGCTGCACCTTCCAGTTCCTGAATTGGCTTTAGCATAATTCCGGTAATGGTGGTCCGGATGACAGTGGAGAAAGCCACTGCTCCTGTTCCTATGAGAATCATCAGAATAATGCTCACAAGTCCCGTTACCCTGGCAGATGTATACTGACTCTTTGCCTCTGCGGATGCCACTTTTCCGATATCAACCAATATATCATTATAATCGGAATTAAACAGTGCCAGAGCTTCGTCATTTTTATTCCGCTTCGCCAGTTCCACGACCGCTGCCCGCTGTTTTTTCAGTTCTTCTATCGCATCTTTTAATTCCGCAACTTTCTTTTTATCATTATAAGACTTCTCCAGTGCGGTAACATTTTTTCCAACCTGATCTGCATACTTCTGTGCCAAATTAGAATAACTCTGTGTGGAACTTGCATCATCGGTTGTCATCGACCACAAAATATATTTTCCCACAAGCTGTATATCTTTACGGATTTCCATCTGCAATGTGCTGTTTGCATATGCTTCCTTGTAAAACTTATAAGTATCCACATTCATCTTTACAATGGAAACAAGCGAAACAACCACAGCAATAGCAAGCGTTACAATGACTGTAGTAAATGCATACTTCAACTTCGTTCCTACCTTCAGTTTTCGGTAAAACTCTTCCATATTTTTTCGTCCTTCCATTTTCTCTGTTCCTTTCTTTATTCCGCTTTAAAATACTCGCTTTATCATACGCCTTTTTTCCTCCCACTGCAATGTTTCTGTCGAAAATATGCAAATTTTATCTTTTTCCACACTCAGAAATTCCCCCCTGGTTTGTCCCCTTTGCATTCCAATAAAATGATGGTACAATGATGACATAACACAAAACATCTGTTTTACATATATTGTTGGAAATGGAAATGAAATGGAAAAAGCACAGATTCGAATAATCCGAAGCAAAAGAAAAACCGTTGCACTGGAAATCCGTCCGGATTTATCGGTTCTGGTAAGGGCACCTTACTGGATGGCAGACTGGCAGATCCGTAAATTTGTCGATGAAAAATCAGACTGGCTGTATGCCCATCTCCGGGAAATGGAACAAAAACAAAAATTGGAAGCTGCACGCCCGAAAGCCGCACCTTTAACTCCCGGGGAATTGCAGGTGCTTGCAGATGAAGCACTGCGCGTAATTCCGGAACGGGTACGGTTTTATGCCCCGGTTGTCGGCGTGACCTATGGCAGGATCACCATACGAAACCAGCGTACACGCTGGGGAAGCTGCAGTGCAAAGGGCAATCTTAACTTTAACTGCCTGCTGATGAAAGCACCGCCGGAAGTGCTGGATTACGTGGTTGTCCATGAGCTGTGCCACCGGCTGGAGATGAACCATTCACCACGCTTCTGGGCACAGGTGGAGCGTGTGCTTCCAGACTATAAGGTTTCCCGCAAATGGTTACGGGAACATGGCAATGAGCTTATGGATTTAAACCCATAAGAAGGAGATACCGGTATTCCTGCATCTCCTTCTTGCTTTCATGTTATTTTTTACATGTAATATCGTTCTGTTCTCAATTACTTTCTATTGTATAAGTCCCCTCTTCAAAATTTACATGCAATTCGGCATATGCCCCGTCATATTCCCAGCGGATTTCCAGAGACCTCTCCCCTCCGGAGATTGCTACCTCTGCGCCTTCCGAAAATGCCTTATGGGTATTTCTCATACGGATTAGCGCAAGCTGTTTTTGAACCACATCTTTTTTCAGGTCTTCCGCGATCTGATCAGTGGAAAGGTTTGTCCGGTTGATTTCCTTATGTCCGGATTCCCCTGCACGCTGCACCGCTTCATGGTCATTTTTTCCGGCAAACAGATCCAGATACCAGATCTGCGGTTTGCCCGGCATAAACATCTGGATGGCCCGCGCCAGAAGCATTTTTTCATCCGACTCTCCCAATGCACTGTAGTACGTGGCATTTACCTGATAATACAGATTCTTTTGTCCATGTAAATTTTTGACCATGCCCCCACGGGATACAATCCGGTCAATTAACGACTGGATCTCCTCTTTTGGAAGCAGTCCCTTTAAATCCAGAAGCGGGATACCGTCGTGACAGCCAAGCATGTTGACCGTGGAGATCTTCTTTTCCACAATTTCCTTCGCCCATGCCGCAAGGTATGTTCCGCGCCTGTTCTCAATCGCATCAATGACCAGTCCCGGCAGGAAAAAGTCATAGGTTGCATAGCCTTTTTCTGCAAGTGTCTCATATATTTTTTCATCATACGCTGCGTGGATCTCCGGCAAAAGCGTAAGTCCCAAAGGTTCTGCCAGCGCATGAATCTTCTGTAAAAGTTCCCATGTCTCCGGATCATTGAGGAAGTTTTTCTTTCCCGGTGTCTTCGGCGCATAGGCAAAGGCATCCAGCCGCACGATCGCCGCTCCGTAAGAAGCTATTTTCTCCAGTGTTTCACGATAAAACTCCCACACCTTTGGCGACTGGATGTTTACATCCATCTGTCCAAGATAGTGTCTGCCATGCACTTCCTGATAAAAGGTATTCCAGTACGGCACCTTTTTTCCATCCGGAAATTCCACCATCAGGATCGGCAGCCCGGGTTTGCGGAAAAACATCTGCTTCAGGCAGCTTTCCTCCGGCTGGATATAGCCTTCCTCCGTCATGGTTCCATGCCCTTCCCAGAAGCGGTTCCAGTCGATGAAAAAATCGCGGTACGCAGAAGCCTCCCCTTTTTCCACAAGATCCTGAAACTGTGGGGACTGTGCGGAAGCATGGTTTAAAATAAAATCCAGTTTCAGGTCAATCCCCATATTCTTTAACTGGTCAAGTTCTTCCCGGTTGGCAAGCTGCTCATTCAGGTCATAGTCGATCACGGAAAATCCCCGGTCGAGATCGGAATGGTACAGGCTCGGCAGAATGTAAAAAGAAGAAAATACATCCTGCATTGCCTCAGTTTTTAGCAATGTTACAATATCTCCCAGATTTCCTCCAAGGCTGTCGGGATATGCATTGAGCATCGGTTTATGGTTCATAAACTCTTCCGTCCTTTCCCACGATTAATCCTGCATTTTTGCGCTGCACTTCAAGTTTTTCCTGTTCCAGCTCTACCACGCGGCAGATAAACGGGCTTGCGGCATTCTCATCGCGGTTTCTGCGGATGCGCCGCTCCTTTGTCTCCTCCGGGGAACTTTCCAGAAAGACGGGCAGATCCACACCATGTAAATCGTCACTGCCTCCGTGTGTCCACTCCAGAAGTAATACGGATATTCCGGAAAAATCGGTTTCTTCCGATGAAATCTCGCCATCTTCCCGTCCCATATGCCGCAATGTGATCGTATCTTTTCCCTCATGAAATGCCGCAAGCACTTCATTGATCCGGTCGAAGTCAATCTCTTTCTTTGTTCCGAGATATCCACGCAGTCCGTCTTCCCCTGTCTCTTTATACACACGCATCCGTTCTTCATCGTTGCGTTTTGGAATCCGGTGTGGATAATCATCGCCAGAGAGCAGATAACAACCCGTTCCGTCATTTAAAAAGTACTGCTGCAATGCCGTTGCAAGTGTTGTTTTTCCGGAACCGGAGCCACCGTAAAGGCTGATGACCACTCGATTTTTGGCATTCCTGTCACACCATTTCTGCACTTTTTCATATAATGTTCCAGCCTCTTTCAGTTCTGTAAAAGCAAACTGATATGCCTCATATTCTCTGGTAAACGGCGGAAGCGGAATTCCCGCATGCATCAGTGCTGCACCGGAATACTGTCTGCCGCTCTGTTCTTCCAGATACACGGCATCCGGTTTTAACCCACGCAGGCGGACATAAACGGTCGCCTGATTTGCCTCTGCCATAAGACGCACTACGCTTACCAGTGCATGATCCTGTTGCTCTGAGACGGACATCCATGCCGCAATTTCATCCGTAAACGGATCCGACAGCCGCCAGTACGTTCCCTCGTTAATGAGCGTTTCATACTTCTTGTATGTTTTAATCTGCTCCCGGATCTGCTGTTTTTCCTCATCCGATAAAAGCGCCGGGTTTAATTCGTAACCGAAAGTTCCCGCCATCGCCGTCACCCCACGGGTATGGAAACTTGTCACCCGTCCGGTCTGGTGATTTGGCACCGCCGAAACATGCGCCCCCATCGCGGAAACCGGATAGAAAAACGAAGTTCCGTACTGGATTCTTGTGCGGTTGATCGCATCGGTATTGTCGCTGCACCAGATCTGTGGGGAATAATAAAGCATTCCCGCGTCAAACCTGCCGCCGCCACCGCTGCATCCCTCCAGCAGAAGATCCGGATAGCGGCTGCACAGGTGTTCCAGAAAATCATAGACCCCAAGCACATAATCATAGGAAAGATTTCCGGCATAAACATCTGCCATGCTGCGGTTCATATCCCACTTGACATAATCAATTTTTCCCTGATCGAGCACGGCACAGATCTGGTCAAATACACAGTCGCGCACTTCTTTTCTGGAAAAATCAAGCAGTAACTGGTTTCTCGAGCGCACCGGCTTTTTCCCCTGAATCCGGATTGCCCAGTCCGGATGCGCCCGGTACAGATCACTGTCTTCATTGACCATCTCCGGCTCAATCCAGATGCCAAATTTCACGCCCTGCTCATGCACACGGGTAATAAGATCTGTCAGACTGCCACCTAGTTTCGTTTCATTGACCCACCAGTCCCCAAGGGAAGAATTGTCATCGTTTCTTTTCCCGAACCAGCCGTCATCCATCACTACCATATCAATTCCAAGGGAAGCGGCTTCTTTTGCCAGATCCACGATCGTATCTCCCGTAAAATCAAAATAGGCTGCCTCCCAGCTGTTGATCAGCACCGGACGCTGCATATGGACATATTTGCTGCGGCACACATGGTTGCGGATGCAGTTATGATACTGCTGCGACAATGCAGACAATCCATCTGCCGAATAGGATAAAATGACTTCCGGCACCGTAAAGGTTTCTCCCGACGCAAGCGGATAGGAAAACAGTTCTTCATTTAATCCAAGAAGCAGGCGCGTCTGGTTGAACTGGTCTTTTTCCGCCTCACAGGAGAAATTGCCGCTGTATACAAACAGCATGCCATAGCAGCTGCCTGCCGTCTCTGTTGTCCCTTTTTCTGCCAGAATCACTGCGGGATTATACTGATGGCTGGATGTTCCCCTGCGGCTGCCAAACGCAATCGTTCCATGTCCCAGCGGGGTGCGCTCCAGATTGCGCTCCATGGCATGCTTTCCATAAAACCGCAGGACATCAAAATCTCCCTGTACAAAATCCAGACAGGCTGCCGCTGCCTTTTCGATCGTAATCTGTCCGGTTCCCGTATTTTTAATCCGTACACTCCTTGTAATGACATCGGTTTCTTCTAAAACGCCATACAGCAGATGCACTTCAACCTGTGCGTTTTCATCTGCAAGGACAATTTCCAGTGTCTGCGCTTCCTTTTCGTCTGCCCAGACAGCCGGAAGTCCCTGTAACTGGTATTTGCCGCTTCGGATCTCATAACTTTTAAAAAGCAGATCTGCGCTTTCCACCCCTTTTTCATTTTTGATATTCAGTGCAATATTGCGGTAATCCCCTGTGCCAAGGGACGGATATTCCTGTGGCAGCGCATCCAGCGAATAGGTGCGGTCCATGCCCGCTGCATAAGGATTTCCGGAAAATCCACGGTCTGCATAGGTTAAAACATAATCCATGGGGCTGTTTGTTTTATCTCCATAGTACAGATGCAGCAGATATCCCAGTGGATCGACCTGCATCTGATAAGTTGTATGCGCCGTATGCAGGGTAAATATTTTTTTATTTGGATTGTATATAATTGCCATAGAAGTCACCTCGTTTATTCTTTATCCTTTGACTGCACCGTTTGCCACACCATTCAAAATCTGTTTCTGACAGATCATATAAAAGATCAGGATCGGGATCAGTGCCAGAATATAGGAGGCAAACGCCAGATTGTAATTGGTTCCAAACTGTGTCTGGAAGTTAAGCTGTGCAAGCGGCAGCGTATTCTGTCCGGTTCCGGACATGATCACAAGCGGTGTCATAACATCGTTCCATGTTCCAAGGGCTGTCAGAATCGCAACCGTCGCATGCATCGGTTTCATCATCGGGAATACCACTCTCCAGTAAGTCGTCCAGGTACTTGCCCCATCAATATCTGCTGCTTCTTCGAGTGCTTCCGGAATATTTTTTAAATATCCACTGTAAAGCAGGACATTCATTGGCATGTAAAATACCAGATACAACACGATGACACCGGCACGGTTTCCAAGTCCCATGTGTGCCGTCTGTTTTACCAGAGGCATCATTAAGATGGAAAATGGAACAAACATACCACTGACAATATACAGATAGATAAAACGGAAACTTTTTCTTCTTGCCATGCCCCGCCCGATCACATAGCCTGCAATCGAGTGGATCAGAATTGCCAGTACGATCGTTACCAGAGTGATCAGTAAACTGTTTCCAAGAGAACGCCAGAAATCGGTCACTTCCATTGCCTGACGGAAGTTTTCAAAACTCCATTGTTTCGGGAAAGAAAGTGCACCCGCCACATCGTTTGTCATCTCACTTGGTTTCTTAAACGCAATGATCGCTGCCATATACAGTGGAAAAAATACGGTAACCGTCCCCAAAATCAGAACAATCGTAAGTACCCGGTTTGTTTTCTGTTTTTCTTTCATCATAACTGCTCCTCCTTCTTATTCATGACTGTCATCTGGAAAAGTGAAATTGCCACAATCACAATAAAGAAAATAACTGCATTTGCACTCTGGAATCCAAACTGTCCGCCATCCATACCATTTTTATAAATCAGGTAAGAGATCGATTCGGTGCTCTGTGCCGGACCTCCCTTGGTCAAAGACATGATCTGGTCGAATACCATGAGAAAATTCTTTGTGCTCAATACCAGATTGATTGTTACAAACGGCATAACCAGTGGAAATGTTACTTTCCAGAACTGTTTCCATTTACTTGCTCCGTCAAGCATACTCGCCTCGTAAACTTCCTCCGGGACGGTCTGCAGACCGGAAATATAAATAATGGTATTCATGGCAACTGCCTGCCATACACCAACAATCAGCACACCAATCCATGCGTATTTTTCACTTGCAAGAATACTGTTCTGCAAAAATCCAATATGGAACACATTTCCCACAGTTGGGAGAATGTAAGTAAAAATAAAACTAAAAATATAACCGATGACAAGTCCTCCTAAAATATTCGGTACAAAATAAATACCGCGCAGTGCACTTTTGCAACGGATCTTACTGTTTAAGCCAACTGCCATGATCAGACTCAGCACATTTACCAGTATCGTTCCTGCCAGTGCATATTTAAACGTAAACACATAGCTTTTTCCCACGCGGGAATCCGTAAACAGATCTGCATAGTTCCGGAACCCGACATAATCGTACGTTCCGTATCCTTTATAATTGGTAAAGCTGTAAATCACACCTTTGATCATTGGAAGTGTATTGAATGCAAAAAATAAGATCACAACCGGTATAACAACCGCCCAGAATGTTTTGTCCCTGTTTGACATTTTCTTTTTCATTGTGCATCCTCCTGTTCTTTCTGATAATCCTGTACTTTCCGAATCAGATCCCGGTTATAGCGCTTCCAGTCGGAATCAAATTTTTTCAAAAACTTTTCCTGTGCATTATCGCTTGTATCCAGCAGGAACGTCTGGATCATGGCATCCACACTCATCTCACTCGGATAATGGTGATCCTGATAATCTGCCATGCGGTTGTTTTCAATGTAAGGACGCATATCCTTGAGTGTTTCCGGAATTGCAAAATCCCCGTCTTTGCAGGCAATTCCGCCCTGATCATCCAGATAAATCTGAATGGTCTCATCGTCATACAGATATTTTAAAACTTCATATGCAGCCTCTTTATTTTTGCATGCTTTCATTACGGAAAACTGCAGATCAATTCCTGAATTTAATACATTGTCTGATTCGTTATCATTTGCAGGAAATGTAAAAGAGCCGATATTCATGTCCGGGTTGACCGATTTAATCTGCGGAATCGCATAGCTTCCAATCGGATACATGGCAGCTTCCCCACGGGCAAATGCTGTACATGCATCGTTATAACCATATGCATACGGATTTTTTTCGGCGTAATCCAAAAGCGCACGCATCTTTTCTGCTACCGGTTCATAAGTCCTGGCAAATGTGGTATTTCCCATATTTACCTGATTGCAGGTGTCCGAATCGGTAAGTCCGACTGCCAGCGCATTCCACGGAGCCAGACAGGTCCAGGTATCTTTAAATCCCAGATACAGCGGAAGTATTCCGCTCTGTTTTATTTCATCACACAGTGTGGTAAATTCCTGCCAGGTGGTCGGAACTTTCCAGCCATTTTCCTCAAACAGATCTTTGTTATATAAAATTCCTGCCGCATTTGCCACATATGGAAGTGCATACGTGCCATCCTTTGGAATAAACTCCAGTTCCTTATCCATATCCAGATATGCCTGTTTTACGGTCTGGACTTCATCCAGATCGGAAATATCATCAAACAGATCTGCATCTAAAAAGTTGGAATAGTTGCTGTCTCCTCCGATTGCGATGATATCCGGATAATCCTCCCGGATAAAACGTGTCTTTAAAATGGTCATTGCTTCATTTGGAGATGAAATCGTCAAATGAATGTCATCATGTGTTTCATTGAACCGCTTTTCAATTTTTTCAAATGCCTTAACTGCTTCTGGTTTGTAGGAAACCACTTCGATTTCTGTTTTCCCGTCTGCCCTTTTTTCGCTTCCGCATCCAGCAAGTCCTGTCATACACATACCAAGTGCAAGCACAGCCGCAAGACCACGGAAAATATTCCTTTTTGCCATATTCCTCTCTCCTTTTCTTAAATATATCCGCTTGCCTTTTTGATAATCTGATTATAACATACCTTTATGCGTCCTTAAATATCTGCATTTTTTCAGTTTTATACCGAAATGCAACATTTTATGCTATAATAGATATTGATGTCGCATTTTGGTATATAAGGAGTATTTTATGAGCAATACATTTTTTAATATTTTTCCAAATGAAAATTTTATTGATCTGTGCATGTATCAGTTTGGATACGAACAGTGTGATCCCGGTCATTCTTTCGGACCTGCAACACGCAACCACTATCTGTTTCACTACGTTCTTTCCGGAACCGGAACGCTTATGGCAGACAATGCAAAGGGGGAAACACAAACCTATTCCGTAAAAAGCGGACAGGGATTTATGATTTTCCCGGGACAGATCAATACTTACATTGCCGATGAACAGCTTCCATGGGAATATATGTGGATCGAATTTGACGGCTTACGTGTAAAAGAGGCTTTAAGTGTCACAGATTTGTGCAAAGACGCGCCCGTTTATCATTCCCATTCCAAAGAATTACGGGAAAAACTTGCCGATGAAATGCTTTATATCGTCAATCATCCGCAGGAATCCTCCTTCCATCTGATCGGGCATCTGTATCTGTTTTTGGATTATCTGCTGCAGTCGGCAAAATCAGCAACGCTGATCTCCAGTGGGCGCATGAGTGACTATTATATAAAAGAAGCGATCAATTATATGGAACAGAATTTTCAGAATACTATTTCGATTGAAGATATCGCTGCGGTATGTGGCATCAACCGGAGTTATTTCGGAAAAATCTTCCGCAACTCGACCGGTCGCTCCCCACAGGAATTTCTTATGAACTACCGCATGGTAAAGGCTACGGAATTATTAAAGCTGACTTCCTTATCCATTGCAGATGTCGGCTCTGCTGTCGGATACGAAAATCAGCTTCATTTTTCCCGTGCATTTAAAAATATTTATGGTGTTTCCCCTCGGGAATGGAGAAAACAGAACAAATAGCTTATGCTTCCTGCTTCTTTGCAGTAAACAGTTTCTTCAGACAGCTGAATGCAACCAGCACACCGAGAACCATCAGAAGAATAGCCACGATAAACTGCAGACCGTCTACCAGGAAAGTTGCCTGACCACCGGCAATATTGGAAACCAGTGCAATGGTCTTCTGGATCAGTGCGGTAAACGTAACTGCCAGCATAACAAACATCGGTATGTAAAGTGTCCAGCCGGTTCTTCCGGTTGTCTTTAAGAATACCGCAAGTGCAATCAGTACAAGTGCTGCAAGCAGCTGGTTCGCAGAACCAAACAGTGGCCAGATATTATTGTATCCGCCAAGAGTCAGTAAATAACCAAAGAATAAGGTAATAATTGTTGCAAAATATTTATTGGTCAGAACTTTCTGCCAGCCCGGCATCTTGGAAGTGTCAGTAGTATCCCCGTAAAACAGCTCCTGAAATGACATACGTCCGATCCGTGCAACAGAATCGAGAGAGGTCAGTGCCAGTGCAGATACACACATCGTCATAAATACGGTAGCAACCTGTACCGGAATACCGAATTTTTCGAAAAATCCTGCAACACCAGCAGAGAAAATAGAAAACGGAGTACCCTCCGGCTTTGTTCCGTTTACGGCAACCGCACCAACAACAACCAGTGCAATGACTCCGAGCAGTGACTCTACCACCATGGCACCATAACCGACCATCGGCATATCTTTCTCATTACTGATGGTCTTTGATGATGTTCCGGAAGAAACCAGACTGTGGAATCCGGATACCGCACCACAGGCAATCGTTACAAATAAGGTAGGGAACAGATAACTGCCATCTACATTAAATCCGCTAAATGCATTCAGCTTCATAGTCGGATGCTCGGCAATGACACCGACAACCGCACCAATAATCATGCCCAGCAGCATGAAAGTGGTCATGTAATCACGCGGCTCCATGAGCAGCCACATCGGCATGACAGAGGCAAGGAACAGATATGCCATAACAATATAGATCCAGGTACTCTTTGTCGCATACATTGGAAGTTTCATACCAATGATAAACATGACAACCAACAGGGCAATGGCAACCACTGCGCGAACCCACTCTTTCATTTTACCGACCTTTTTCTGAATCAGGCCAAAGATGATGGCAACAACGATAAACAACATGGAAATGGATGCTGCTGCGGAATTCGCATAGCCTGTTGCCTTTGTCATCCCTTCCACACCTTTTCCGACAAACGTTCCGGCAACCATATCGGTAAAAGCTGCCATAACCAGAAGGGTAAACAGCCAGCAGAACAGCATAAATAATTTCCGTCCGGTTCTTCCGATGTATTTCTCGATGATCATTCCCATCGATTTTCCTTCATTTTTAACGGAAGCATACAGTGCTCCAAAATCCTGCACGGCTCCGAAAAACAAACCTCCGATCAGCAGCCATAACAATACCGGCACCCAGCCGAATACGGATGCCAGGATCGGTCCGGTGACAGGTCCTGCACCTGCAATGGAAGAAAACTGATGGGCAAACACTGTCAGTTTGGAGGAAGGAACATAATCCTGTCCATCTTCATGCGTATAAGCCGGAGTTTTTGCTTTCGGATCCAGCCCCCATTTGCTGGCAAGCCAGCGTCCGTATAACAGATAGCCGGCACCAAGTACTACAATTGCAATTAATACGATAACTAAACCATTCATTGTTTTTTCGCCATTTGGCGACTCCCTTCTTAATATTTGCAAAGAGAATGGAACAGGAATAAAAAACCTCCGTCCCTATATACCTCTTATCAGTATATAAAGACGAAGGCTTATGTTATGCTTCCGCGTTACCACTTTATTTGCCGTATGAAACGACCACTCACTCTCATCTCAACAGACTCCCCTCTGCAGAAATAAGGTTCCTGATAACGGTAGAATACCGGTGAAGCTTACTGTCCTGACGGAATTCAGCCCACAGCTCACAGAGGATGGTCACCATATCTGTCTGTTGTCTCGCACCGCCCGACAACTCTCTGGAAAAAAGTATATTGTGATCGTATTCTGTTCTATGCATTTGCTCTATGACTCTTCGTTAACAAAAAACATAGCACTTGATTCGACAATTGTCAATACACCTTTCAACTATTTTCTCTTTTTTCTTGCAAGAACGACACTTTGGATCACCAGGAACAGACAAAGCATTGCTGCAATTGTGATGCCTGTCCACCATGCCTGATCCAGTCCGGCGGAGGAAACAATATTCTGAATCGTACTGAGGGAGAGTACACCGAAGAATGTTCCAATGATGTTTCCGACACCGCCGGTCAGGAGTGTTCCACCAATAATGGATGATGCAATCGCGTTCATTTCCATTCCGCTTGCATGTGTTGCCGCACCGGAACCGACATGCAGGAAATATACATAGCCTGCAATACCGGCGAGCAGCCCACTCAGCAGATGCGCAAGAAAACGTGTCTTTTTAACGTTAATTCCAAGCATAAGAGCACTCTGGCGGTTACCTCCAACCGCATAAAACGAACGGCCAAGCTTCGTCCAGCGAAGCATGACAAACATAATCACAACGATCAGGATTGCCACAATCACACCGATTTCCACATATGCATTCACATATTTGCCAATACGGTTGACAGATCCCATTCCCGGAACAATTACACGGGTATCTTTCAATTTCACAAATGCCTCATTTTGTACATTGAACGGATCTGTATGTACGATAGAAGTCATACCTCTTGCAAAGAACATACCTGCAAGTGTTACGATAAATGGCTGAATATCCAGATACGCTACCAAAAATCCCTGTACCAGCCCAAATCCAAGTCCAATGGCAAGTGCAATCAGGAGAGATACAAACACATTTCCGCCCTTGAAATCCAGATATACCGCGCAGCACATACTTACAAGTGCAACGACACCGCCGACTGAAATATCAATGCTTCCGGTAATCATAACCAGACTAAGTCCGCATGCTGTAATGATCAATGCGCCATTTGCATTTAAAATGTTAAAGAATGTCTGCGGCTTTAAGAATCCGCCGCCCTCGAAAATCATTGCTCCAATATACATTAAGAAGAATACTACGATCGTGATGGTCAAAAGCAGGTTGGCATCCGAAAGTGATAATTTTTTTAAAGATTTTGATTTCATATTAGCCTACCTCCTTTGCATTTCTTACTTTCATCTTCTGTGAAAAAGATGCAAATTTTTCCCGTACCACCGGAGCACTGATGACAACTAGGATAATAACAACAATTGCCTTATAAGCAGAGATTGCTTCGGATTTTACGTTGAACTTATACAGTGTTGTGGTTAAAAACTGAATGACATATGCACCCAGAATAGATGCCGGCAGATTAAATTTGCCACCGCTTAATGAATTTCCTCCAAGTGCTACTGCAAGGATCGCATCCATCTCAATATCTTTTGCAATAACAGAATAGTTAATTGTGGAAATACGACTTACTTTGATCAGTGCTGCCACTGCCACACAAAGTCCTAAAATAACAAAGCTCAAAAACTTGATAAATGCCGGATTTAATCCGTTTAATCGTGAAGAACTCTCATTAATACCGACTGCCTGCGTATACAAACCAAGGCTTGTAAATTTCATAACCAGTCCCATAACGATCATACATGCTACCGCAATAAAAAACGGAGTCGGAATTGGAATTCCCGGAATAAAACCACCAAAGTATCCAAACGACGGATCACTGATTACCGGAAGTTCGTTATTGTTGATCCATGCTGCAATGGAACGCCCTGCAGTATAAAGAATCAGGGTTGCTACCATCGGCTGAATCTTAAATCCGGCAACGAGGATACCATTAAATGCACCAAAGAGCATAGCTACCACGCAGCTTACGAGAAAGGCTACAATGATTGGAGCCTGCAGATGATCCGGACGGGAATTTGTGCCGCAAAGTACACGAAGGATAACCGAACCGGCAATCGCGATACCTGCACCAACAGAAATATCCTGTCCTCCAGAAGCTGCTGTAACTAACGTCATACCGATTGCCAGAATGGCAAGTTCTGAGCCGTAGTCCAAAATTGTGATCAGATAACCGGATAATACATGATTTCCGGCGCTGTTTACGTCCAGTGTTATTTTATAGAACGATGGATCGGCGATCAGATTAAATACCGCCAGCAGCACCAGGGCCACGATCGGAATCAGAATCTGCTTTCCGCTGAATATATCCATAAAGTTCTTTTTTTGTAATGTTCTTGTTTTAGCCATTCTTTTTTTCACCTCCGGCAATGGTATCCATAATCTTGCTCTGCGTTAAGTCTTCACCTGAGATTTCGCCTACTTTCCTGCGATCGCGCATAACGATCAGACGGGAGCAGGTACGCAGCATTTCATCTGTTTCCGAAGAAATAAAGGTCACACTCATACCCTCGGATGCAAGCTTTAACACCAGCTTTTGAATTTCAATTTTTGTTCCGATATCAATGCCTCGCGTTGGCTCATCCAGGATCAGATATTCCGGATGTGTCAGAAGCCAGCGGGCAAGAATTACTTTCTGCTGATTTCCACCGGAGAGAGATTTAATCGGTGTATCCGCCGATGCCGTCTTGATTTCCAGCAGCTTAATATATTCATCTGCAAATTTATTCGCCTGTGCCTTAGAGAACGGACGGAAGAATCCCCGCAATACCTGCGCCGCAAGAATAATATTATCTCTTACAGAGAGATCTCCGACAATACCGTCCACTTTACGATCTTCCGGAAGGTAAGCAATTCCGTTCTTCATAGCATCAATAGGCTTTGAAATCTTGATTTCTTTTCCATTTTTCTTAATCTTGCCACCGATCACGCGATCCGCACCAAATATGGCACGTACACATTCGCTTCGGCCGGATCCGAGCAATCCGGTAAATCCGTTGACTTCGCCTTTTCTGATATAGAAATCAAATGGTTTGATTCCTGCATTACTCTGCAACTGTTCTACTTCAAATACCGGCGGAACGGATTCGTCTGCGTGGTAGATCTGTGTCTCATCCTTAATCTGAGCCTCATCGTCAAGTTCCTTGCCAAGCATCTTAGCTACCAGTTGTACTCTCGGAAGCTTCTCAATCTCATATTCTCCGACCAGTTTACCATCCCGAAGAACCGTGATCCGGTCACATACTTCATATACCTGATCCAAAACAGAAACTACAAATCCGCGAGTTAAATCAGCACTATTGCCTACCATTGGATATACGACGATAGCCTGTTTGTCAATATTGCCAGAAGAACATAAGTACTCGCGACAGATTTCACCTACCTGCGTATTTCCATCCATCAATTTATATACAAAAGTCTTATCTTTGCTTAATATTGAAAGAATCATTTTAATAAGATATTTATGAGTAATACGGAGAAAACAATGGTGATTTTATGGATTGCAATTTCATTCATATTGTCGGCATCAGGCCAAACTAATTATATATTTCGCAATATC
>OLWH01000415.1_pt1 | contig 20771 bp, 14 predicted proteins | sample 1673381 | NCBI WGS metagenome assembly OLWH01 (sample SAMEA103958110, study PRJEB25191) | human gut metagenome | reverse complement strand
ATGCTGCGTTTGCCCCGCGGATATTTCTTTCCGGGTGCAAGCTGTGGAAAGACTTCTTCGCAAAGATAGGAAAAACAAAAAATCGCCCAGTCATCTTTTTCGATGACGTGGACGATAAAAATGATAAGGAAGAATTTTTGAATGCACTTCCGGCCCTGGCCGGGAAAGCGTATGTTGTGCTGATTGTTCGGACGCAGATGGAGCTTCCGTTTCCCTCTAATGTGATACAGATGAAGGCAATTACGGTGCCGATGCTGCTGGCTGAAAACAAGGCACTGGAACAGTTGGATGCACTTCGGATAATTGCGATTACAAATGGCATTCCAGGGCTGGTGCGGCTGTTCGACTTTCAAAAGAGCTTTGCGGAAAATCTTCCGTCGCTCTTTGTGCATGACTCTGCGCATTTCCGTTACGCAGAATCAGAGCTGCGCAGAAGTTTCCGAACACCCGAAACATACAACATTCTGCTTTATGGCATGGCAACAGGGCATAATCGCATCAGTCAGCTGTCAGAATTTTCGGGCTTCCCGCAGAACAAATGTGATAAATATTTGAAAGCACTGGATAAAGCCGGACTTTTGGAATCGGTGCAAAAGAAAGATGCCGCCGGACATGTCCGAACGCACTACTATCCCAAAGGCGGCTACTGGAAAGCATGGTTTCGGTATGTGTTCCCGTCTCAAGGCCGCTATCATGAGGTGCAGAAGGGAGAAGCCCTACAGCAGCTTGCGGATGAAATTGACAAAACCGTCGTTGCGGAATACTTCAAAAAAGTCTGCTGGAACTGGCTTGAGAAAAATTATCACAGCTGCTATTGGGACGGGCTTCTCAAATTCGATGATCCGAAACAGCGGGATGTGATGGTCAATGGCGTTCGCTTTGATTATGTGCAGGAGACGAAAAATCACGCGATTTATGTGAAGATCTGGAACAATATACGAGAAGGATTTCCGAAAGAAGCGTTTCAAAAGATGGAGGCGGCGACAACGCTGGTTCGTCCGTTTTATGACAATATCTACTACCTGTTCTCTGCGGGGAGAGCCTGCAACTATGTGGAGGAGCTTCGGCATTTGGATACAGTTGCAGTTGTGGATTTGAAGTCGCTACTTGGGCGTAAAAATGACGGGCTTTTTGAGGATGTTTAATTTGCAAATTTAGTTAGTTTCAAGGCTTTGTGCTCCTCAAAGATGAATTTGCTTATTTCTATCAAAAAAGAACCCGCTTGTGAAAACGATAAAACCATCTTTTATTCAAGTTGGTGGTTTTGCTTGCCTGAGTGCCATCTTGAGACGGGCCAGCGTGCCTTGTATTTATAGAGTTAGTGATTGCATAAAAGAAACATATGTTGTATAATTGCCGAAGAAGGAAGACAATTTCCTGGATATTCTTATGGAAATTGCTACTCCAAATCAAATAACGGGCTTCAAAGGCTAATAGGCGGTCCGTGTTATTTGCCGGGGTGAAAGAATGAAGATAATAGATAATGTCAATAAGACGGTTAAAGAGGATTTAACAGAAGAACTCCAGAAAGGAAGCCGACTGTCAATTGCTGCTGCGTGCTTTTCGATTTATGCGTACCAGGAACTTAAGGAACAGCTGGAAGGCATTGATGAGCTTCGTTTTATTTTCACCTCGCCAACGTTTATAACCGAAAAAACGCCGAAGGCGCAGCGTGAATTTTATATTCCACGGATTTCCAGAGAGCGCAGCTTGTACGGGACAGAATTTGAGGTAAAGCTTCGTAATGAGCTGACGCAAAAAGCAATTGCGAAAGAGTGCGCAGACTGGATCAGGCGTAAGGCGGTTTTCAAATCGAATGTCACACAGGAGCAAATGATGGGCTTTATGACGGTTGATGAGAGTACCTATATGCCTATCAATGGTTTTACTACCGTCGATCTCGGCTGTGAGCGTGGCAACAATGCCTATTATCCGGTACAGAAAACGGAGAGCTTTGAAAATGCTGGCTATTTTCTCGGCCTCTTTGAACAGCTCTGGAATGACAAGAAGAAGCTGCAAGAGGTCACTGATGTGGTGATTGAAAATATTTCTGCCGCTTATCGTGAGAATGCACCGGAATACATTTATTTCGTTGCGCTCTACAACATTTTTAAAGAATTTCTGGACGATATTTCAGAAGATGAACTGCCGAATGAAGCGACTGGGTTCAAAAACAGCAAAATTTGGGGAATGCTTTACAATTTCCAGCGAGATGCCGTCCTTGCCATTATCAGCAAGCTGGAGAAGTTCAATGGCTGTATTCTGGCGGACAGCGTAGGCCTGGGCAAAACGTTTACGGCCCTTGCGGTGATCAAATACTATGAGAATCGAAACAAGTCTGTGCTGGTTCTCTGCCCGAAAAAACTGGCAGAGAACTGGAACACATATAAGGGCAACTACATTAACAACCCTATTGCGGCTGACAGGCTGCGCTATGATGTTCTCTATCACACGGACCTTTCCCGTGAACATGGACAGTCCAACGGTATTGACCTGGACCGTCTGAATTGGGGAAATTACGATCTCGTGGTAATCGATGAAAGTCATAATTTTCGCAACGGCGGGGAAGTGTCGGGGGAAGATGCAAGGGAAAACCGTTACCTGAAGTTGATGAACAGGGTCATCCGCACCGGCGTGAAAACCAAAGTTCTGATGCTTTCGGCAACGCCGGTCAATAACAAATTTATTGATCTGAAAAATCAGCTTGCGCTTGCTTATGAAGGCGATGCCGCACAGATGAATCAAAAGCTCGGTACCACCAAGAGCATCGATGAAATTTTCCGGCAGGCGCAAAAGGCATTCAATGTATGGAGCAAGCTTCCCAATGGCGAGCGTACGACAGACGAGCTTCTGCGGAATCTGGATTTTGATTTCTTTGAGTTGCTGGACAGCGTGACCATTGCGCGTTCAAGAAAGCATATTGAGAAATACTACAATACCTCTGACATTGGAAAATTCCCAGAGCGCCTTCCGCCGATTTCTGTCCGCCCCTGTCTGACGGATTTGAGTGGCGCAATTAACTATAATGAAATATACAGCTTGCTCATGTCTTTGAATTTGACGATTTATACACCGTCCAACTATATCATGCCGTCGAAACTGGCGAAATATGTAGACATGACGCATCACAAGGGAAGCAGCCTGACCCAGCGGGGCCGAGAGGAAGGTATTCGCCATCTTATGAGCATCAACCTCCTCAAGCGGTTGGAAAGCTCTGTTGCCTCATTCCGCCTGACGATTGACCGCATGAAGCAGCTGATTGATGACACAATCCAAACGATTAAAAACTATCAGTCTGGGGACTGTGTTCTGGATTTGGCCGAGGTTTCTGATACGGATGATTTTGATTATGACGATCAAAATACAGACTTCTTCACCGTTGGTAAAAAAGTCAAAATCGACCTTGCGGACATGGACCATATTTCGTGGAAGCGGGAACTTGAAAAAGATGCGGAAAACCTGGAACTATTGTCTCTGATGATTGCCGACATTACGCCGGAACATGATACAAAGCTGCAAACACTGTTCGACCTGATTCACCAGAAAATCGAACATCCCATCAATCCTGGCAATAAGAAAATTATCATTTTTACTGCGTTTTCTGATACTGCGGATTATCTTTTTGAGAACGTCAGCAAGTTTGCAAAAGAGAATTTCAGCCTGGAAACGGCGGAGATCACGGGAACCGTTGACGGAAAGACCACCATCCCAAAACTCCGGGCAGACCTCAATACGGTGCTAACCTGCTTTTCTCCGGTTTCCAAAGGAAAATCCGTATTGTTACCAGGAAGCAATGGTGAACTTGATGTCCTGATTGCGACGGATTGCATTTCTGAAGGTCAGAACCTGCAGGATTGCGATTACCTCATCAATTACGACATTCATTGGAACCCTGTCCGCATTATCCAGCGATTCGGGCGAATTGACCGTATCGGCAGCAAGAACGAACGGATTCAGCTCGTAAACTTCTGGCCGGATATGGACCTCGACGAGTATATCAACCTGAAAAGCCGTGTGGAAACCCGCATGAAGATTTCGGTCATGACCTCCACCGGCGACGATGACCTGATCAACGCTGAGGAAAAAGGTGATCTTGAATACCGCCGCGCACAGCTCAAGCGGCTGCAAGAGGAAGTCGTGGACATTGAGGACATGACAAGCGGCATTTCCATCATGGATTTGGGACTCAATGAGTTCCGGCTTGATTTGCTGGAATACATGAAGCAGCACGAGGACATCGAAATCGCACCAAAGGGTCTGCACACCGTTGTTGGGCAGACGGAGGATTCTCCTGCCGGTGTGATTTTCGTCCTCAGAAATATCAATGACAGCGTGAACATTGACAATCGGAACCGAATTCACCCCTTCTACATGGTCTATATCAGCGAAGAGGGCGAAATTGTCTGCGATTACCTGAACCCGAAGAAATTGCTTGACACGATGCGTCTGCTCTGCCGTGGCAAGAGCAAACCTTGCGTTGAGCTTTGTAAGCAATTCAATGAGGAAACAGACGACGGACGCAAAATGGGTGAAATCTCTGAGCTGCTGAGCGAGGCGATCAATTCCATCATTGACGCAAAAGAAGAAAACGATATTGACAGTCTGTTCAAGAGTGGCGGCACATCTGCGCTGCTCAGTGCAGTTTCGGGACTGGATGATTTTGAACTGATTTGCTTCTTAGTCGTGAAATAAGGATGGTTATATGAAAAATATCGTTGATTTTTTGAAGTTGCCCCCGCGCATACTTGGCGCTTTATCGGTTGCAAGCGGATTGCTGCTTTTTCTTCCGAATGTAATAATAGAGAAACTGTATATGACAAGTTTCCGCGACAAATACGGATTTGCAATTGGAATTGTATTTGTTGTATCGACATCAATTTTGGTAGTGTTTTTAGTTGTAATCATCGCAAAAAAGATCAAGGACAAATATTATAATAAGCGGCTGAAAAAAGCTCGGGTTGCTTATTTAAAGCGAATTGACGGCAACAAAGTAGAACTAATAAGGTATCTCCTTAATGAGTCTACTCATACAGCGATGCTTCCGATGCATGATGGGATGGTTTTAGAATTGCAACATTTTTATGTCATTTTGCCTGCAGGATCAACCCATGCAGTAAATATGGCAGACCCGCAAATAAATTATTTTTTGCAGCCGTGGGTAATTGAAGAGATAGATGGTAATCCGGAACTAAAAGCTAAGTTTGGCAGGTGACTTTAAAAGTGGTAGGTTTTCCTCAAGCGACTGAATTTAACAAAAGAATACCGAAGCAGAAATTCTACGAGAATCTTGAGGTTTCCCCTGCTTTACGCCGTGTGTTTGTCGATCAGATCCGGCTGGTGTACTGGCGAAATAAGCTGGCAGCGTCTACACTGAATATTGCTGCGGGCGAAGCAGTGACCGAGATTGAAGTGTTCGAGGTGCGGCTGAATGATCCGCAGCTTGACGAAGCGGTGCTGAAACAAATCGACAAGGGAATCCCATATCACATCCTCTTTATTCTGACCTGTGACGGCAAGGCTCAGGCGTGGATCGGCTACAAGGAGGCTGCTGCATCCGGAAGCAATGCCTTTAAGGTTGGACGCTATTATCATACCGACTGGATGCCGGAGGATGAGCTGCATCTTAGTATCGACGGTCTGAATATGGATGCCGTCTATGAAAGCCTCGTCCGCCAGATCGCCGGGGACAAGCTGCAAACAGATTCCGGCGAGAGCCTGAAAGAGTCTGTCCAGCGGGATGAAAAGAAGAAGCAGCTCGAAAAGCAGATCGCAGCGCTGGAAAGCAAAATGCGGCGAGAGAAGCAGCTGAATCGGCAGATGGAAATGAATGCGGAGTTGAAAAGGCTTAAAGGAGAATTGGAGGGTATTTATGAACTTTGCTGAACGCAACGGCTTTGCTGAGGAAAAAACGATTCAGATCGACGAAATGGATGCTGGACTAAGGAATCGTTTATTTAATGCAGTACATAAATATTGGGTGCCATCATCTAGGATACATCAGGAACTCGCTTATGTTGTAGATAGACTAGGCTTGCGGGACGAAGGATATGATGTTGCAAATTGGCGAGAAATTGATTCTATAATGTTAAGAGAGACGGAGAATACGCCGTGGTATATGCCATATGAAGTTATTGAATTGATTTTTGAGGCAAAGAGGTTTGAATGCAGAGGCTGTGAAAACTATCGCTTGTGCAAGAGCATTAAGACAGGAAATAAGGACTTCTGCGTCGAACTATCTTGGCTTGATGCTATGCCTGCTGTTCTGAATGTGATACTGGAGGAAGAAAAATCAGGGTACAGACTAATCAACGAGAAATTTGTAAATATTACTAATAAAGCTGAACTTGATTCTCTTCACCAGGCATCCAATTCGCCTTATCATAGTGTTAATATTCATATAAGAAAAGCAATATCGTTATACTCTGACAGAAAAAATCCTGATTATGAAAACTCAATAAAAGAATCAATTAGCGCTGTTGAGGCAGTGTGTTGCACTATTACCGGAATGACTGGCTCATCAGCGACTCTCGGAGCAGCGATTAAGAGATTAGAGGATAGTGGTATAATTATTCATGCTGCGCTACGAGATGCGTTTTCAAAAATGTATGGGTATACATCTGATTCGGATGGTATTCGACATGGTGGGATTGACTTTAAGAATGCACCTGCAGAAGATGCAAAATATATGTTGGTTTCTTGCTCTGCTTTTGTGAATTATCTGATTGAGAAACACGGCAAGATTGGAGGAACAAATGAATGAACAAGATGAAATTTGAATCGCCGGATATGACGGCGCAGAACATAGACCGCATCGCCGCCCTGTTTCCGAACTGCGTCACGGAAATGCTGGATGAGGAACACAGCACGCCGGAGAAGAAGGTGTACAAACGGGCGGTCAATTTTGAGCTGCTGAAACAGATGCTCTCGCCGGACGTGGTGGACGGAGACGAGGCATACGAGTTCACATGGGTCGGCAAGAAGGCGGCAATCATGGAAGCCAACAAGCCAATCCGTAAGACGCTGCGCCCCTGTGTGGCGGAAAGCAAGAACTGGGATACCACTGAAAATCTCTACATCGAAGGTGACAATCTGGAAGTTCTCAAGCTCTTGCAGGAAAGCTATCTTGGCAAGGTCAAGATGATCTATATCGACCCGCCGTACAATACCGGCAACGATTTTATCTATGCCGATGATTTTATGCGCTCCCAGGAAGAAGAAAACGCGCAGATGGGAATGTACGACGAGGACGAAAACCGCCTGTTCAAGAACACCGACACCAACGGACGTTTTCATTCCGACTGGTGCAGCATGATTTATTCCCGCCTGATGCTGGCAAGAAACTTACTGACAGACGATGGGGTTATTTTCATCAGTATTGATGATGGAGAAGCTGAAAACCTCAAAAAGATGTGTGACGAAATTTTCGGTGCAGATAATTACATCAATACTATTTCTCTTAAATTAAAGAATATAGCAGGTGCTTCAGGGGGTGGAGAAGATAAAAGACTGAAGAAAAATATGGAATTCATTCTTCTTTATGCTAAAAGTTATAAAGCCATTTCACAGTTTGAAAATGTTTATTCCTATACACCTATCAGTGAAATGGTTGAACAGTATAGAGCTGATGGAATCAGTTGGAAATACACAACTGCTTTGGTGAATGCTGGGGAGAAGGTATACGTAGGCTCTACGGTTGATGGAGATGGCGAGGAGATTAAGATTTATAAACGGATTAACTATGCTATCAAGTCGATTTCAGAAATTATGAAGTCAGAAACATTAACTGAGAGAGAAGCATATGACAAATACGCAAATTGCATTTTCCAAACTGCAATGCCACAAAGTTCTATTAGACCGAGGGTAATGGAAAAAGTTAAAGAGATTGGAATTGATAGTGATCTATATTCAATAGAATATGTTCCTAAATCAGGTAGAAATAAAGGAACTTTATATGAGCAGTTCTATAAAGGTGAAAACTTTAGATTATTTGCTTGGCTTCGTGATGTTGCAGAAGATATAGATGGCGTTTTGTACAAAAAAGATTTACAGGGAACACTATGGGATTTTGTCGGAGAAACCAAGAATTTGACGAAAGAAGGAGACGTACCTTTTCCTAATGGTAAAAAGCCTGTTAAATTGCTCATCCAAATGTTAAAGATGATTGCAAAAGAGAATGATATCATTTTAGACTTCTTCTCCGGCTCTGCTACCACCGCCCACGCCGTCATGCAGCTCAACGCCGAGGACGGGGGACACCGTAAGTTCATTATGGTACAGCTTCCCGAGCCATGTGACGAAGCAAGCGAAGCCTATAAGGCGGGCTACAAAACCATCTGTGAAATCGGCAAAGAGCGTATTCGCCGCGCTGGGGATAAGATCAAATCCGAAAGCCCCATGACCACGCAAGACCTCGACATCGGTTTCCGCGTTCTCAAGCTGGACGATACCAACATGAAGGACGTCTACTATGCGCCGGATGACTATGATCAGGGGATGCTTGCCGGCCTGGAATCCAACATCAAGGATGACCGCACCGACCTCGACCTGCTGTTTGGCTGCCTGATCGATTGGGGTCTGCCGCTGTTCCTGCCCTACAAGTCTGAGAAAATCGATGGCTGCACCGTCCACACCTACAACGACGGCGACCTGATCGCCTGTTTTGACGCGAATATTCCCGAAAGTGTGGTCAAGGAGATCGCACAGCGCAAGCCGCTCCGCGCCGTCTTCCGCGATTCCGGCTTTGCGTCCAGCCCGGAAAAGATCAACGTGTTTGAAATTTTCAAATTATATGCGCCTGACACAGGAATAAAAGTGTTGTAGAGTGACGGTGAACTGAATGAAACTATATCGTTATATTTCCCTCCAAGCGTTTTGCGAACTGATTTATAATAGTGAACTTACATTCAAACGGCCAAAGTGCTGGCCGGATCAATATGAGGGGCACTATTTTAAGCTATTGGAGTCAGAAAGTGGAAAAAAGTGGATTGAAGGATTGATTGAGAAGAATATCTCTTCAGCAGAGCATAGAGAAGAAGCGAAAAACCTTTTGCGATTGCTCGGAAATTCTCTTTATTGCGCTTGCTTTACGAAAAATGCAGATGAAGAGGTCATGTGGAATGCGTATAGCTATAACGACCAGGCGATTATGATAGAAGCCGAGGAAGATAATATGATCTTCCTCAATGCGCCGACTCCCAGCATTGTTCCTGTGGAGTATGATCTGGATAAACACAAGCTGGCTTTTTTAGAGAGCAATCTTTTTGACTACGACTCCGGTATTGTAATACGAAACGCGGGGGATATGGTGAGGCATAAACGGAAATGCTTTTCCTATGAAAAAGAAATTCGTGTTGTCATGCAGGATGTTGAGCATAGTGGTCAAGAGATTCAAAAATATTCGATACAGGATGTATCTAGCTTTATTTCTGGGGTTATGGTCCACCCGGGTGCGAAACCTGAATATGTGAAAATGATTGGAACGCTTTGCGAAGTCTTTTCTCTGAATTTTTACGGTAAATCTAAAATTTACGAACTGGATACATCATTATTTCAACCGAATGAGCAAAACGTTATTTCGCAAACAGCGCAAGGAGGCCTATAATGGATGACAAGGGGATGAAAACGCCTGTTAAGACGGACTTTTTGAAAAATGTCTCTGATATACTTACGCAAGCCCGAAAAAATGCCAAAACCGCCGTAAACCTCTCTATGGTCTATGCCTATTTCGAGATAGGCAAAATGATCGTAGAAGAGGAGCAGCAGGGAGACAATCGGGCTGCGTACGGGAAATATCTGCTCCAAACACTTTCTGACTATCTGACAAAGCAATTCGGGAAGGGCTTTTCTGTCACGAATTTGAAACAGATGCGGCAATTCTATCTCACATATGGGAATGATCAAATTGGTCAGAAGGTTTCTGACCAATTTGCGAATCTGCCAAGTGTCAGCACCGGAAGAAAGTTCTTCCTCAGCTGGTCCCATTACCTGAAACTTATGCGCATCAGTAACGTGGACGAGCGGCATTTTTATGAAATTGAGGCGGCAAAAAATGATTGGAGCCTTAGTCAGCTTCAACGGCAGTTCGACAGTGCATTGTATGAGAGATTGGCACTCAGCACGAATAAGGAAAAGGTCTATCGTCTTGCGCTGGAGGGCCAGTCGGTGGAATCTCCAAAGGACGCGATCAAAGATCCGTATGTCCTTGAATTCCTGGGATTGAAAGAATTACCGGAATACTCCGAAAGTGAGCTGGAAAGCAGAATTATTGACAATTTGCAGCAATTTCTGCTGGAGCTTGGCACAGGGTTTGCCTTTGTGGGGCGTCAAGTGCGGTTTACATTCGACGAAGAACACTTTCTTGTGGATTTGGTGTTCTATAACCGTTTGCTCCGTTGCTTTGTGCTGTTTGATCTGAAAATTGGGGAGTTGAAGCATCAAGACATTGGCCAGATGCAGATGTACGTCAACTATTATGACCGGAAGGTGAAGTTGGCAGACGAGAATAAAACGATTGGTATTATTCTCTGCCGGGATAAAAACAACGCCGTCGTGGAAATGACGTTGCCGGAGGACAATGCACAGATATTTGCCAGTAAGTATGAAACAGTTCTACCGAAGAAAGAGGATCTGAAAAAACTCCTGGAAGAGCAGATGTCAGCAGAGGACGAGGGTACAGACAGATGAAATTCCAATTCAAACATCAAAAATTCCAGGCAGATGCGGCAAAAGCAGTTGTTGACGTTTTCGCCGGACAGCCGTATCTGACACCTAGCTATCTGATGGACAGAGGCTACGGTCAGCAATCTGTGACGGATGACACCGATTTCACCGGCTGGCGCAATGAGCGCATTGTGCCAGAGCTTTCCGAAAAGCTGATTCTGGAGCATCTGCAAAAGGTCCAGCGTACCAATCAGATCAAGCCGTCGGACAAACTGGAGGGACGGTACAACCTGACCATCGAAATGGAAACCGGCGTTGGTAAAACCTATACCTACATCAAGACCATGTACGAGCTGAACAAGCATTACGGTTGGAGCAAGTTCATCGTGGTTGTACCCAGCATCGCCATTCGAGAAGGTGTTTACAAATCCTTTCAGGTGACCCAGGAGCATTTTGCGGAGGAGTACGGCAAGAAAATCCGGTTTTTTATCTACAATTCTGCCCAGCTCACGGAAATTGACCGCTTTGCGTCGGACAGCTCCATCAATGTTATGATCATCAATTCCCAGGCATTCAACGCCAAAGGGAAGGATGCACGACGCATTTACATGAAATTGGACGAGTTTCGTTCCCGCCGCCCGATTGATATTATCGCAAAGACGAATCCAATCCTGATTATTGACGAGCCGCAGTCTGTGGAAGGCAAGCAGACCAAGGAACGGCTGAAAGAGTTTTGCCCGCTGCTGACGCTGCGCTATTCCGCAACACACAAGTCGGACAGCATCTATAACATGGTTTATCGCCTCGATGCAATGGAGGCGTACAACAAGCGGTTGGTCAAGAAAATTGCCGTTAAAGGCATCACAGAGTCTGGCAGCACGGCAACCGAAGGCTTTGTCTATCTGGAAAGCATCAATCTTTCCAAAGCTGACCCGACAGCGACCATTCAGTTTGACTACATTGGAGTAAAGGGACTTCGCAAGAAAACCGCCACGGTCGGTATTGGCTACAACCTCTATGACAACTCCGGCGAGTCTGGCAAGCTCGACGAGTATAAGGAAGGCTTTGTGGTCAAGTCTATCGACGGACGCGACAACTCCGTAGAGTTCCTGAACAGTATCAAAATCTTTGCCGGAGATGTGATCGGTAAGGTCAGCGAAGACCAGCTCCGACGCATTCAGATCCGCGAAACAATTCTTTCTCACTTGGAGCGGGAGCGTCAGCTTTTCCGTAAGGGCATCAAGGTTCTGTCGCTGTTCTTCATCGACGAGGTTGCAAAGTACAAGCAGTACGACGAGGCTGGACATCCGTTCAACGGCATCTATGCGGATATGTTCGAGGAAGAATACAGCGATATTCTCAGTTCCATGCAGCGAGAAATCGGAGACGAGGATTATATTCGGTATCTGGATGCGATTTCTGCCCATAACACCCATGCCGGTTACTTCTCTGTTGACAAAAAGGGTAAAATGACCGACAGCAAGCTCTCCGATAAAAAGGAAGGCACGTCCGACGATATTGATGCTTATGACCTGATTATGAAGAACAAGGAGCTGCTTCTGGATCGTGACCCGAAAAGGTCTCCGGTACGCTTTATTTTCTCCCACTCCGCGCTACGTGAAGGCTGGGACAATCCAAACGTGTTCCAAATTTGTACGCTGAAGCAGAGCAGCAGCGAGGTGCGCAAACGGCAGGAGGTTGGCCGCGGTTTGCGCCTGTGTGTCAACCAAGATGGCGAGCGCATGGATGCAAATGTCCTTGGAAACGATGTGCATTCTGTCAATATTCTGACCGTCATTGCCAGCGAAAGCTACGACAGCTTTGCGAAGGGATTACAGAGTGAGCTTGCGGAAGCGGTTGCAGGCCGACCTGTGGCGGTTACTGCTGATCTGTTCAAAGGAAAGGTCATTGTGGATGCAAGAGGCAACGAGCAGGTTGTGGACGGCGACACGGCACAGGCCATCTTCTTTGATTTGATTGTCAACGGCTATATCGACAAAAAAGGTGTATTGACCGATAAGTATTACGCTGACAAAGCAAATGGTACAGTTCAGATTGCGGAAGAAGTGGCGGACAGCCGCGATTCCGTCATCAATATTCTTGATTCTGTCTATGACAGCCGCGCTATGCAGCCAGAGAATGCCCGCGACAAGAATGTTGAGCTGCAGATCAATCCAGATAAACTGGCTATGCCGGAGTTCAAGGCCCTCTGGAACCGCATTAGTCCGAAATCTGTATATGTGGTCGATTTTGACACAGATGAACTTGTTGACAAGGCGATAGCTTCCATCAACCGAAATCTCCATGTGCCGAAAATCTACTTCAAAGTTGAAACCGGCGCAATGGAGGAGATTAAGTCCAAGGACTCGCTTCTTGACGGAAGCGCATTCTCGAAGTCAAAGTCATCTACTTATGACAGCAGCAAGCGAATCCGCACCAACAGCAGCGTGAAGTATGATCTGGTCGGCAAACTGGTTGGAGAAACCGGATTAACACGAAAGGCAGTTGTCGCAATCCTGACCGGAATCGAAAAATCCGTTTTTGAGCAATTCAAGTTCAATCCGGAGGAATTCATTATCAAGGCAGCGGCCTTGATCAACGACGAAAAGGCAACCGCGATTATTCAGCATATCACCTATAATATGCTGGAGGAGCGCTACGACACGGACATCTTTACGGAACCGACCATCAAGGGAAAACTGGGTACCAATGCAATGAAAGCGCAGAGGCATTTATATGACCATATTGTGTATGATTCCACGAACGAGCGCGATTTTGCGGCGGACCTGGATACGAATACAGATGTTGCGGTTTATGTGAAACTGCCGGACAGCTTCTATATTGCGACACCGGTTGGACACTATAATCCGGACTGGGCGATTGCTTTCTATGAGGGTACAGTAAAACACATCTACTTTGTGGCAGAGACAAAGGGCTCCATGTCCTCCATGCAGCTCCGGCTCATTGAGGAATCCAAAATCCACTGCGCAAGAGAGCATTTCAAAGCTATCAGCAATGGAAATGTGGTCTATGATGTTGTGGACAGCTATGCGTCCTTAATGGAAAAAGTCATGCGGTAATATGAAAAGGCCGGTGTATCGCCTAATCACGATACACCGGCTTTTACGCACGATTGTGTCTTAAATTTTTGGCGAACTTCTCCGTGGTGAACCCGTTTCCCAAAAGCTTTACCTCATTCACCGCACCAATTCCGCACCAAATTACCATGAAACTATATGGAAGTATATGGAAATATAAGACGGAAAAGTTTCGGAAAATGAGTGATATGAATGCTTATCAAGAATTATGGAGATATGAAAAAAAGCAATTCCCAACGATACCTAATTTCATATTGTCTCATTCTCCTTTAAATTCCTTTGCCTTTTCCAGGCGGTTTTTACTTGGCGTTCCGGCGGTTATACCATTTTTACACCATTTGCCTGAGCAAAGGACACATCATTACATGATAATTATAACAGATACCGTTCTTTTCCTCAAGGGTTATTTTTGGTTTGCGTGAAAAGAATTCCCTAAAACAATACACACGTTTCACCTTGATATTGTACGTCTTCCCGTGTATAATTGCGCTGATGGAGTTTGGAGAAGGGATGTATGAAGATGGAATATATGTCCTGTCCTGAGGCGGTGAGAAATTGCAACATGGGTAAGGTGCTGTTAGTAGAAGATAATATAAGTGCGGTAAAGAAAATTGTGCGGTATATTGGCAATATATCTGCCGATCTGGAGATACATTCTGTTTCCGAGGCGGGAGAAGCCCTGCAATACGCAAAAGCAAACGATGTTTCCCTTTTTATCCTGGATATTCAGTTAGGGGACTATAAAGGAACCAGTTTGGCAAAGCAACTCCGCGAATTGCCGGAATATAAATATACGCCGATTATTTTTGAAACGGCATTGGCGGGAGAAGAACTTTCCGCTTACCGAGATGTGAAGTGTTACAGTTTTCTTGTAAAGCCATTTGGCGAAGAGGAATTTGCAACGGCATTTCGTGACGCGCTGGGATTGTCTAAACAGATGAACCAACAAGCAAAAACCGTCCAGATTGTGCAAAAGCAATTTATCTTAGAATATGTTACGCAGGATATTGCCTATATCGAAGCCTTTGGGAAAAAGCTTGTGATCCATACCGGCAGCCGTCTGTCCGGCATCAAAGAAGATACGATTTCCGGGTACACTTTGTCTGGTTTGTTGGCGCTGCTTGATGACCCGGCATTTGTTCAGTGCCATAAGAGTTATGTTGTGAACAAATCCCATATCGAGAAAATTGACAAAACCGGGCGGAAGATTTTTCTGAAAGGATTTACAGATACAATCCCCATCGGAAATAAATATCAGGCCGAATTGTGGGGGTAAGCATGGACTTTCTAATGGATCTGATACAGCTAGGATTGGATGTGGGAATACTGGCACTCTGCTGCGAAGTCGTTTTCCGGCAAAGGACAGAACGAAAGGCAAAGGATTTTTTCATTTTTCCGATTCTTCTTGTGCTTTGTGTCGCGCCGAGACTGGATTTCTCGATTGACACCAATATGACGGCATCCTTCCGCAGGGAAGGTTTTGAAATACTACCGGCAGACAATCTTGTTGGATTGCTGTTTTTGATTTTTGCAGTATTGTTGTTGAACAGTATTTTCTTTGGCTCCAATTCCAGCGGTACGGTTTTCTGCGGCACAATGGCGGCTTCCTCCATTTTCCTGTTCGTCAAATGTCTGTGCGCGGTTCTTTTTGCTGTCTGCGGGGCTACGGATAGTTTCCTCCTGTTGGGCAGCCGTATAGCGGCATTGTGCCTTATCGTCGTACTGGCGTTCACGCCGCTTTTCGGTTTCATCCATCAGCTCGTCCAAAGAAGCGATTTTACAATTTTAATCGTATCTACCGATATCGCTGTGTTTCTCATGGCAGTGCTTTCGATCCTCTCTTTTGATGTGGATCGGCTTCTTGCCAACCTATGGGGAATTATGATACTGATCCTTGCGGTCCTGCTGCTGGACAGTATATTGCTGTTCCTACATCAGCGCCGAACGCAGGAGCAAAAGCGCATCCACATGATTGAGCAGTATGTGCCGATTGTGGAAGAGCTGATCTCACAGGTCAGGGCAAGGCAGCATGAATTTAATAACCGGATGATGGCGATTGAAGCTGCCGTTGCCTCTGCGGATACTCTGGAAGAAGCCCGGAAGGAAGTGACGGCTCTCACAGGAAGTATTGGAATCGGTTTGAATGACAGAGAACTGCTCTCATGCGACAGCAAAATGGTTGCCGGGATGCTGTTTGGAAAAATAAAGCAGGCAGAAGCAGCAAACCGTCACATAGAATTATCGTTACACGGTCTTTTCAGGAAAACGGTCACCCCTGAAACGGAATGGATCGAGGCCATTGGGATTTTATTGGATAATGCAATTGAGGCTTCGCCGAAAGGAAGCACTATTTTTTTATCCAGCAAAAAACAGGGGGATTTTCTGGAGTTGACAGTTTCCAATCCGGCTCCGCCGCTGTCCAATACTGAATTTATGGCCTTGTTTGGAAAAGGCGTAACAACAAAGGCGAATCGGGACGGCCACGGCTTTGGCCTGTATAACATCCTGCGCATGACGGAACGGTATCATGGAAAAATCCTGACCCGCAACGAATCCATTTTGAATGAAAATTATGTTGTCTTTGGCATACGCATGCCATAAAAAGGGTATGAACGAGGGTTTTAAGGGAACGAAATTTGTTTTGTTCCCTTAAAACCCTCTCTTGTTTCCGGCCTGTTGAATCGCTTGAAAGCGTTTGATATACTGGAAAAACCAAAGAAAGGGATGAATGAAATATGATAGACCTTGTGAAAAATGAGTGGAAAAAAGTTTTTCTGCCGGTGCTATTGACAACGGTTCTTCTGGCGATCGCCATGAGTGTGCTGTCCTGCACAATTTATCAAAACTATACACTACACTACGATTTAGAGGCATGGGAAGTTGGAACAGAACTGTTTTCTCTGCTTTATCCGCTGTTTGTTGTGGTGCCGCTATGCTGGAATTTGTATTACGAACGCAAAAACAACTTCCTGCTCTATGTCATGCCGCGAGTGAAAATGAAGAAGTATCTGACTGCCAAATGGATTGCGTATGCGCTGGGAGCCCTTTGTATTATCGTGATTCCTTATGTACTATCGGCGGTGTTTGCCCTCTATGTGAAACCGCCAGTGGTTCCTTTCGTTGAAAATCCGTTTCGCCATGTATTTGAAAACGCATTTATAAAGACCCCGCTGTTATATGCAGTTGCCCTGTCCCTCTGGAGAGGCATCGTCAGCCTTTTTGTAATGACCTTCGGATTTGTCCTCGCTTTATACTGCAAAAACATTTTTGTGATCCTTACCGGGCCGTTTGTGTATTCCGTTTTAGAAAATTTTGTCCTGGCGATTCTCCGCTTGGAGAGGCTGCGGCTGGTCGTAGCTTTTGATCCCGCAGCAGTCGATCCAAAGGTCGTATCGATCTCCTCTTTCCTCTTTGGCCCAATTGTTTTAAGCATTGTGATTGGCCTGACAGCGTTTCTTCTTTCTAAGAAAAATGCTGTCGTAACCATTTAGGAGTCCGTTATGATTGCGCTTATCCGGAAAAATCTCCGTTTGTGGGGATACGGAAAGTCGCTTGCCCTGTTTGCCGGATGTATGCTTTTTTCCATCAGCGGGAGGTTAAACGGAGGGATTGCATACGAGCGGCACATCTTATCGGCGGTATCAGACCATTACTATCTGACCTATTTTGTGCTGCCGATTGTACTGCTAAGCTGCTTTTCCTTTCTTGATGACGACGGAGAGCTAATCATCCTACGGTTTCAAAGTTACCATTCTTATTTTCTGAAAAAATGGATTGGGGTTGGTTTGATTGCAGTCATTCTGATGACTGTTCAAACTGGGGCAATTCTTCTGTCTGGTATAGGATTGCCTTTCGGCAACGACTGGAATATTGTCGGAGGAGCGACGGAAACAGAGTTGTTTCCCATATTGCAGCAGGTTTTCTCGAATCCTTTACAGGCGTTTATGGGATTTACGCTCTATCAGTTTGTGGGGTGCTGGTTGATCTTTGGAATCTGTATGTGGATTGGACACTTTGCCGGGAGAAAATGGACTGTCCGAATCATTATGGCTCTTTATATCGTTTCGGCTGTGTGGATAAAGCTTCCCGCAATTCAAAACCTTCCACTGACAGGTTTTAATCATTTGTTGATTTTACACCACAATTTTGGAGCGCCGGCTCGTCCATGGATCACGGGATTCACGCTGCTGCTATTCATGCTGACAATTCTGTTTTCTGTGCGGTTCGCATGGCGGGGGCATTTGCCCCAGCTTCGGCTGAAATGTCACGGGATTGCCGCGTACTATTTCTATGCGCTGATGACGAAGCGCAATATTCTGATCCTTCTGGCCGTTGTGGTTGGAATTACGCTTTATAAAGGGCTGGGATATGCAGAATCCGACGCAGAATGGATATATTCGCTGTTTGCGGGACACGGAACAGGATATTTTCAGGTGTTCCCGTTTCTGGAAATGCTGATCACCAGCGGTGTACCGCTATACCTGCTGGCGGCTTTTGTGGAACACACGGTTAACGGACAATCTATTTTTATTTCTGTGCGTGCAAAAAGCCGCAGGCATTTCGTGAAGGGAATCCTATCGGTCAGTACAAAATTTCTCATGATATATGCGTTCTTTTGGCTGATGGCTGGTCTTGTGGGGGGATTTCTATTCCGTAGGGGCTCAACAATCCCTTCGTTTCGGCTTCTATTCTATGGGGTTTTGATGAAGTACCTTGATATCCTTGTGCAATATCTGATTATGTTCAGTGTTTACATCGCAACAAAGCAGGTTACAATCGGTTTCCTTGTGTTCGTAGCGGGAAATCTGCTCTGTATCTTTCCGGGGCGCTGGATGACATATTTGCCCTTTGGCCTATCCAGCCTGACAAGGATTTCCGTTGTGGAGCCGGGAATTGGAATTTCTGCCGTATCCGCCCTTGGGATAGAGACTGCCATTTCAGGTCTGTTGATTGCAGGAATCCTTATGTGGGGCTACAAGAAAATATTGAATTAGGAGGACAGAATATGCGTTCCTATATTGAAGTAAAAAATGTATCAAAAAGTTTTGGCGGCAAGGCAATTCTTCAAGATGCTTCCCTGTCCATAGAACAGGGAGCAACTGTTGGTTTGGTTGGCGCGAACGGCAGCGGAAAGTCAGTGCTGTTCAAGATTTTATGCGGTTTCGAGAAGCCTGATCGGGGCAGTGTTTATGTGCGCGGCAAACAGCTCGGTAAAAATGGCCGGGACTTCCCCGAAAGTTTGGGTGTATTTATCAATTCCCCCGGCTTTATCGGTATTTACAATGGCTTTCAAAATCTGAAATTCCTTGCGGACATTCAAGGGAAAATTGGAGAAAAAGAAATCCGACAGGCCATGAGCAAAGTGGGGCTTGACCCTGATAATAAAACGAAAGTAGACAATTATTCTCTTGGCATGAAGCAGAAGCTGGGGATTGCACAGGCGATTATGGAGGGACAGGATATTCTGATTTTGGATGAACCTTTTAACGCACTGGACTACAAAACCTATGAGGATGTAAAGACCATCATCCGTATGCTGAAAGCGGAAGGCAAAACCATTTTTCTGACTTCACACCATTTTAGGGACATTGAACAACTATGCGATCAGGTGTACTCGATTGAAGACTGCCAACTCGTGCCGATTACGGAAGAAATCGCAGCACACTATCGGGAGATGGATTGACTGAAAAAATATGTAGATGCAAGTTGTGAGGAAGTTTAACGCTTACTACAACACATCCCACTGGCCCGAATAACCAGTGGGATGTGTTCATATAAACAGTTTCATCCTCAAGCCCATGTGTTCCGCAGCACCCCGGTGGTGCCTTCTCAACTCTCCAGACAGCACCAGCCACGCATACTCCAGAGGGGCCCAGCCAGTTAAGGTCTGCCATCTGACAGGTTGTGATACCGTAGAAGTTTTCCACTTCCTCGCAATCGATGGTCACGAAGGCCCCGTCGCGATAGGTCAGTTCTACGCAGTTGGTATCCATGATGTAGATACCGTGAATCCGTACACAGTGTTTTTGTGTAAGTCTATCAAAGGTTTGCCAAAAGCAGAACAAGAATAAAAAGGCTCAGCAGAACAGCACAGGCGAATCCACTGATATTGATACATTTTCTCCAGTTATTCTTAAAAATCTTTGAAAGGACAAAGGCAATCCCAATTCCGATCACGCCGCCTGATGTGTTTGTAATGAGGTCTGTAATATCTGTTGCACCAATCGCGAAAATAAACTGGATGACCTCAAATCCCAGACTTGTCAAGAAAACAGGAAGGATTTGTGAAAGGAACGATTTTTCCTGCCATAAGGCATATGCGAAAACCCCAAACGGCACAAAAGCGACCACATTCAGGATGATCTCATGAAAATCTATCCGACCGTTTGCGATAACAGACTCGCAAAAAGGAATTAGATTGATATTTCTGATACGGTCTAACGCAGCGAAAGAAAACTGAAATTTCAGCAGAATTATCCACGCTAAGGCCAGCAGATAAAAGGCGAGCAAGCCCAAAGTGACTTTTTTTGACTTCATTTCTTCTACCACCTTTCTGACATCAGTATACAGGAAAAGCGTGAAAAAATCAACGTATGCGTTATTCAGAAAAGTTTAAAACACCGGCAAATTTCCTTGAAGACTGCTGATTGAATGGGTTCGAGTCCTGCCGCACCAAAAAAGAGAGCCCTGGCGGGGGCAACTGTCCCTCGAGTACACTATGGTGTAAACGCCGTCCAGCCGGCGTTTACCAGCAGTCCACAGGACTGCTGATTGAATAGGTTCGAGTCCTGCCGCACCAAAAAAGAGAGCCCTGGCGGGAGCAACTGTCCCTCGAGTACACTATGGTGTAAACGCCGTCCAGCCGGCGTTTACCAGCAGTCCACAGGAGTGCTGATTGAATAGGTTCGAGTCCTGCCGCACCAAAAAAGAGAGCCCTGGCGCGGGCAACAGGACTCGAATACACTATGGTGTAAACGCCGTCCAGCCGGCGTTTACCAGCAGTCCACAGGACTG
>OLWH01000410.1_pt1 | contig 20969 bp, 20 predicted proteins | sample 1673381 | NCBI WGS metagenome assembly OLWH01 (sample SAMEA103958110, study PRJEB25191) | human gut metagenome | reverse complement strand
GTTCGCTTAGACATGTATGCCCTCCTGTTTTACCAGTTGGAGTCGTGCTTCCTCTTCCAGATCCGGTAGGCTATCACGCCTCCAATTACAACTGTAGCAAGTATGACGAGCACCGGCCAAACGCATAGGATATAGCAGACGCCTAGCTTGATGAGGTAAGTTGCGATGACGAAAATGATCGCGGCTTCCAATAACTTTTCCAACAAACGCTTCGGTTGATTTTCCATAGGTCATACATCCTCCTCCATTTCTTTAGGCAAGGTTGCCTTGCTTGAGTATTTCGGAACTGGATAACCAGGAATATAGATGTCGGATTCGATCTCGTTGCCCCAGACGCTCCAATTATCTCGGCAGTATGTGGTGGGTTGTCTGCGAGAAAAGAGTTCAAGACAAGGCGCCTCAGACATCCGCTCAATGATCGGGAAGAATTCTTCCGGCTTATGGCTATGGTCCTGACGAACTGCCCTGACGAGTGAAGCTTGATTCCTGCACAGAATCGGTGGCTTTCCCTTCACGCCGAGCAATAATGGTTCATGCGTATGACGAAGGCGTTGGCCAAGTCCGAGATAGTATTTATCCCAAACCATTTCATCGACATACCTGAATCCCCAGGATTCGATGACTTCAATACCTTCTTTCATTAGCCCCGGGGTGACCCAGAGGAAAAGCAAAGCATCATCTGCGGCAAGATGACCGATTGGCATTTGCTTGATTTGGTCGAGCGTCATTAGATCATAATGCTGAATAGCTCCGAGCTTTCCTTTTTGATGTTTGCTCCACGGCGGATCTCCATAGATCGTCTTGAACTTGTGGTAGGTTCCCAGCTCCTTCAACTGGTCAATAGTTATTTGTTCTTTATTCAACTTGTTCATTCGGTAATGAATAACCTCCTTCCTTTACGTCGCTCCCGTCGGCAGTAATGACGGCTTTGCGGCCGACATCAAGCGACATGTATTTATATCGTTTTTTGCGAAAACGGTTCTTTTTGCGTTCCCAAGGTGGATCGCAGACTACTATGGTGTGTTTGTGACATTTGAGCAGGCTCTGAATAAAGGAATCGCTATTAGTCATGGTGTTTTTCCTTTCTGTAAATGTGCTGTGACGCATTCCGCATACGGTTGCGCCCCTTGCAGTGATTAAAGCACAAAATATTGTTGACTTGTCCGCAACAGTATGTTGAGATTTGGAGCGACCGGACACCTCGTAACAGAGGTCAAAAGGCGTTTTTGCGTGCGCGTTTTTTGGTGCTGTAATCTTGACAGCATAGCTGGTTTTATGGTGTTATATGGGACTTTCTAAGCCGGGTTTAGCTGCGGTTCGGCGAGCGTACCCTCCAGCCGATATTCCCCGCTGTCGGGGCCAGAAACGGCCTGTGTCGCCGAGAAAGTACTCGAGAGGTATCCTTCAGCGATGGTGCGGTAACTGCGCACAGAAAAGCCGTCTTTGCCCGCTGCGTTTGCCATCTCCTGAATAATTGCCGGAGCGATATATTTGAGCTTGATGCCATACTCGAAGCCGGTAGTCAGGATAGTTTTCGCGATGATACGAATCTTCGCGGTATCCGAAAGCGGCTTAAACTCGGCGAAGCCGGAAAACCTGGTTGCAATCTCCGGCAGGACGCCGGTTCTCACTAAGGCACGACGAGCTTTCTCGTTCTGATCGTAGATACGTTGTACTAAAGACTGTTCCGCTTCTTTGGTGCCTTCCTTATATTCCACATTTACAGCGTCATCCTCGTAGGAAATGTCTTTAATGTCCGTACTGGTAGCGAAGCCAATAGGTCGCTTATTGAGGCTTAGTTCCCCGATGGGACTGTTGGTCGTGAAGATATGGATGGAATGCCTGAAGTACTCACGGGTGTGGTCAGGGAGTTCCTTATTGGAAGCACATCTGCCTTCATCCATGATCCCCATGAACAGCTTCAAAATCGCTGGATGACTTTTTTCCACTTCATCCCAGATGAAGACCGTATAAGGATTCTCAACTACGGAGTAGAACACTGGCGTTTCGTCATGCCCAATATAGGAGGCTGGAGCGCCGGTCAGATTGTGGACAGTATGCGCTTCGGTATAGGTGTTCAAATCAACCCAGACAACACCGTACTTATGACTGCAGTATCTGGATAAAAGGTCACCGATGGCTTTGGCTAGTTCGGATTTCCCCGTTGCCGGAACACCATGGAACAGAAGCGACAATGGCCGTTTGGGGTTGGGCTTGCTGAGATGCGCGGCTAGCTGATATGCGACAATATCTACTGCCAAGTCCTGCCCGATAACAGTTTTACGGAGCTCATTTCGGATGAAGTCAAAACTTAAGGTTATAACTTCGTCCTTTGGGATAGTAATGGCATCAAAGTCCGTAATGTCATCCTCTACCGTTATTACCGGTGATGTGTTCGGCGGTTCGTCTACGGATTCATCCGGTAGCTGTTGGCAAAAAGCCTGAAGGTGATCCATAGTATCCACAACGATCAAGCCGTCTGAGAACAGACGTATTAGGATCTGGTTGGCTCCGGAATACGAGATTTTTTCATTGAAGAATAAGGCATAGCCCTGTTCGTTCCGATAGAATCCGATGGTGGTTCTTTCTGGTAAGCAATCAGGATACAGGGAGATATTGTCAAAGAGATACGGCGTCAGGAGCGGCAAACTGTCGATTTTATGCTTGAGCCATTCGAAATCCTGCGTACTCGCGTTGCGAAGATCTGAAAACTTCTCCATATATCAGACCTCCCTTGTATCCGTGATCGCGCCTTTAAGTGCCAGAAGGTCTCCGGTTCCGCCACAGAGTGGGCAAGTCTTAAAACCATTAGCTTCATTGTTCGGCACCTGCGGAATCCAGACCGTATCGTCAAAGAAGCCATAATCCGGAGTGATGGTTCGGTCGAAAACATGCAATCCCAGGCGTTCTCCTACAAAGGGTGACATTCGCACCTGAACGAAATTTCGATCCGCTACCATATCCAGCATGTTGCTGTAACGAGAGCGTTCATCCTCGTGATACATCAGGAGCATCAAGGCAATCTTGCCCTCAATGGAATTCATCCTGAGTGAAGAAAAATAATCCGAGGCGCTTGACGTTACATTATTTTGAAATCCTGCTTCATAGGCATCGTATCTGCTGCCTAGCGCACATCTGGGGCAGCTATTATTCGTAACGCCGGGATAGCTGAAGTATACCTCGCCACCTTCTCCGCCAGCGTAGAGCTGAGCGGCAAGATAAGGAGTTCCGTACTTCATGGCAAGATTAGCTGTACGAGCCTGGGCTTTAAAAGAATCTGTCAGTCCACAGATTAGGATGTCGGCGGGATGCGTGATGAGCTGTTCGCCGACCAGAGACTCGAAACCTTCATCTGAGAGGTTATCATCTAGCTTCAGTGAGACAGCAGTAACATTCGCCTGCGGATTAATATCTAAGATGCGTTCTTTGAGAGCGTTGACTTTTCGTTTGCCGATTTCAGATACCGTCGAATGCTGAGTAGAAACATTCACGTCTTCGACGTAGTCGTGATCCATGAACATGAAGTTGATAAAACCGCATCGCGCTAAGCCCTCATATAAGCCGCGACCACTGCCAACGCCAACACCTATAACCAGCTTTCGCTTCAAGATTTCCAAAGGAAGTTCGGACTGGATGCGGGCAAACAGATTGGGAATAGGTTCATCTGCGATTTCTTTAGCTATGGCCGGGGACGTATGGGGCTTGAGCATAATCTCGCTTACGTTTCCATCTTTTGTGATGTGATAGGTATTTACTAACATGCTTTTTGTCTCCTTTCGCGTTCGGGCTGAACGATGAGGATATAGAACTCAGGAAGATCCAAGGCCTCCATGATCCTTTGGGCATACTTTACGTCTGCACTAGAAGGCTGGGTATATCCTTCAGGGTGTGAATGTATGTTGCCGACCAGACGAACTCCGGCTTCAGTCCATTCCTTGAGCTTCTGGTTTACGGCAGTAACATTGGGGGTATAAGTAACCGCAGAGGTCTCCGCAGTGCGGTCAAAGTAGAAATGATCGATATTCTTGTCATCACTAGTGCCGAGAAAACCGCCAGTTTCGGCGGGTAGGCTACCAATGGTTGTCTCAATCTGGTTGGCCACTTCATCGGTAATGTGCAGACAAGGCGGAATTGGCGTTTTGGGTGGTCTGGATTTAATGAATGGAATTATCTTAAACATGTGTTTCTCCTTTCAATTATTAAGATCAGATACGATCTGATTAAAACTTCTGTACTCATTGGGCTTGACGTATAGTGCCGTAGCATCCGCCCAGAGAGAAGCAACGGCTTTAGCTTGGTCGAAGGTCTCGATTGTGCCTGCCCAGCAGATATACGGGTACGTGTCTCGGAAGTCGTGCAGCCAGTGCGCGTAATGCGAGCTATGGTCGTGGGAGCCGTAGTCTATCTTGTTGATTATGTAGATCCGCCATCCTTCATCTTGAGAGAGATGCCAGAACACAAAATCAAAGGTCAGAGAGTCATCACTGCTTCGGTACTGTAGCCGCTCATATGGGCGTCTTTGGCGTAGTAGTCTCGGAATGCGTAACATGCGTTTCCTCCTTTTTTCGAAGAGTGGGAGGGAGTCTCGAGTTGAAACTGAGACTCCCTCAGTTGGGGATCAAGAACAAATCCCCGAAGAGATAGGTCGGTTAAGGCTTAGCAGAAAGTGTCAGCCGTGAGTTCCTGACCTTCGCGACCGCCGCAGAAAGTACCGGCGGGAAGCTCCTGGCCTTCACGGCCGCCCTGAAATGTTCCTTCAGGAATAGACAGATTGAACTTCGTCATGCGTATTCACCTCCTTTACTGCAGGATATCTAAGATAAGCCCGATTAGGACGATCTCAGCAATTTATAGAATGCATCAGCTTCCGCACCGATGATGTCCATGAATTTCTCATGGATCTGCTCATTTTTGCGAAAGACTTTGTTATCTCCGGTATCATCAGCTATATAAACGGTTCCGAAGAAATCCATGAGGTAGAACCGGACTCCAGCGACAGAATGCTTATCTGTAGACATTTCCCCGATGGCGACGAAGCCGTAGCTGAAGCCATACTTCATGAGGACATCTATCGTGTGAAACCAATCGTCTCTGCAGAAGTCCGCCTGTCCATATGGCTGAAGATACATGAGACCGCAGAACTCGATGTTTTTCTCGTACCATGCGTTACACGAACGCATAAAGTGTTTCGCGTTTTTTAGGCGACCGTTAGTGATGTCCTGCCCGTTGACCGAGAGTTCATAGTTGCTCACCGTATTTGTAGTATCAAGACCGAACCATGCGAGAATCTTGCTCTGATCTTCAAGTAATCCATTTGCGGCGGTATTGATAATTCCTTCGGGTATAGTAATAGAGATCTTTTCTACATTTTGAGGAACGATTGAAGTGTAGAAATCATGCGTAGATTCCTCAATCAGGTTTCTCATTGTGACAATGTTCTTGCTATTCATTGTGAACCTCCTTGAAATTTGATTGCTGTATCAGATTGAAGCGACAGAGGGAAACGGCTATAATATAAGGTGTTATTGTTCTCATGGGGGGAAAGAGGCTTTTCTTCCACTTCCCTCTGTTCTTGAGATAAGGATACCTAAGTTGTCCTTGATTAGATATTTCAGGCAACTTGCAAAAAACTTGCAATGAGGGAGGCGTCCATGAATGAATGGATTATTCTTTTGTACATATCTGCATGCGTTTGACGATTGCTATCATTACGACAAAGATCAACGTGGTATTGGAAGGCGCGAAGCATTGGTTATAGATCTACTTTCTTCTTGTGTCTCAGAAGAAGAACGCGAAGCATTTAGCTACGGGATCGACACGAATAGCTCGACAATAAACCAGTATTTTACCGGGAAACGTATACCACCTGATCCAATAAGGCAGGAAAAGTTCCTGAGTAGCGACTCAGCGAAGAATATCCAAGAATACTGAGGGGCTCCAAGATGTCGTTAAAAGGCGAATCATCAATCTAATAAAAAAAGACCGGACGATGCCGGTCGAAGAGAACGATAAACTATTGGAAGAAGCTAAAACTTCTTCGCTGGACATTTTTCTAGCTGATGCTTTGGTGCATGCCGTGATACAACCGAAGCCTGAAGATAAGTGGCAATTCTACTTCCCCAATCCGCCTGTCAATAATTTGCCAAATCTGAAAACAAGTTATTTTACTGGTCGCGAAGCGGAAATAGAAGAAATCAAGAAACGCTTTGATGGTGCGACTTATTGTCAGTCAATTAGCGGAATATCCGGCTCCGGTAAAACTCAACTTGCGTTAGAGTATGCTTTCTGGGAGTTTGATGGATACGATTATATATGGTGGATCGACTGCGATTCGGAAAACGCCGTGTTGTCTTCTTATGCTGTTGTTGCTGAAAAGTTAAAGCTTAAAATGGATATGTCAAATCCAGCTTTAGCAATGCGTGAAGTCCAATCTTGGTGTCAGAACAACGGTTTCTGGCTCATGATCTTCGACAATGTCCAGTATGGCAAGAATAGCCGTTCATATGATTTGAAAACTCTTCTGCCTTCAAACATAAAAAACGGACATATTCTTTTTACTACGCTTAATGATGTCCCTTACCGAGATGAGAAAATGCTACATTTGGGGTTGTTCGACGAGCAGACTGGAGAAGATTTTGTATGTCAAAGATTGGAGCTTTCGGAAAGTTCGGCAAATGTGAGAACGCTCGTGAACCGGCTGGGGGGATTGCCGCTCGGCCTTGAAGAAGCCTGTGCTTTTTTAAGAGCTATACCGACCGAGACGATTGCCGGCTACATTAAGAAACTGGATAAATATCATATCGGCTTTGGGGATGAGCTATTCAGTAACAGTACTCATGAGCAAACCTTACTTGAAGTGACGCAGTTAACTATGCAGCATATTACCTCTAAAGAGGCGCAAGTGTTGCTGGCTGCAAACTCCTTCTTCAAAGATCAAGGAGTAAATCTGTGGATGTTCCAAATGGCGAAAACCTTCTATGATAAGGAACAGAGTTATTCCGAGCTATTCCAGAAATTGGCGTTAGATGAGTTGGAATTCGATAAAGCGATGATGCCGCTCAGAGAATTTTCCCTGTGTAGACCATTAATTGATGGCGCGCAAGAACAGGCAGATCCTCATTTCTTACATATGAACCAGTTATATTGTCATAAGCTGACACAGGAGATAATCCGGGAACATTTTGCTAAGGATAATGAGTCGGTTATTTTAGGCATAGAACTATGTTACTCGGCGATCAGAATGTGCCCAGCGATGACATCTGATTACTACACACTGGTTCCGGATCTGCTGTCCTTCCTCGAGAATGCTGAAAGTAGATTTAATTCGATTGATGAACCGGCGGTGCTTAAGAAAATAGCTAACCTTTTCCGGTATTCTTCGTGGGCTCTGTCCGATGATGACACGAGACAAAAGTGGTTAATGAATGGGTATGTGGCATTTTCTGGGAAAGCATTTGGATTCAACAGCGTAGAGTTCGCATTTGCTTGTATTGAATACTTTGAGCATTTTGCGGAGGTGGATTTTAAGAATGCCTTTGAGAAGCTGAATGATGCATGCCTGATCTTATATGGTCTGTCTAAACAAGATTGTGTGTTTGACCACGATATCTACGAGAAGCGAGATGGATATCCATCAATTAGATTAGGGTTGAACGGCGATAATATACTTGGGGGAATGAGCCAGCTGAAACTTATCTCCGACATAACAGCTGGAGCGATGCTCGTTGCTGAAAACAAGGATGTTGCGTCTGCGCAGAAGTATTGCACTAAGCAGCATGACTGGCTGATGCGGCAAATTGTCGAATTTTCGGATGATTGGAACGATCAACGTGGCGATGAGGATGATGGAACTGAAGATGTCGATCCGGTAGAGATGATTAATCAAATTGAGAAACCAATACTAAGGTTGCTGAAATAACTACACCGTGACGACTCTTGGTCCATGTAGCCTGCAGTTACATTGGAGTCGTCACGGTAAATTTTTGATTTGTTAAGTTCTCGAACGATAACATATGATTGAAAATTTAGACTCAGAGTGGTATAATAAGCAATAGCAGTTTACTATGAAACGATCAGAGAGGTCAGGATTATGAATGTAAGCTACAAAAAATTGTGGAAACTACTTATTGATCGGGATTTGAAGAAGAAGGATCTCGAACAGATGGCCGGTGTGAGTCATTATGTAATGAATAAACTCACACACGGAGATAATGTTACGACCGATATTTTGGGACGTATTTGTAAGGCGCTCGATTGCTCATTGGACGACATCATGGAGTTCGTCGATGAGTAATTCTTGTGGCTTAATTATGATATTCTTAAAGGATACGGATGGAGGAATCATTCATGGCTGAGAAAAACAATGCCAACATTGGATTTGAGAAACAGATTTGGGATGCTGCGTGTGTCCTTTGGGGTCATATCCCTGCTGCTGATTATAGGAAGGTTATTGTGGGCCTTATTTTCCTACGTTACATTTCTAGCGCATTCGATAAACGCTATCAGGAACTCCTAGCTGAAGGTGACGGATTTGAGGATGATCCTGATGCTTATGAGGAGGAAAATATTTTCTTTGTTCCGGAAAAGGCTCGCTGGGCAACAATTGCAGCTGCAGCTCATACTCCTGAAATCGGCACCGTTATTGATGACGCTATGCGCGCTATTGAGGCTGATAATAAGAAGCTGAAGAATGTTCTTCCGAAGAACTACGGAAATCCCGATCTCGATAAGCGTGTTCTCGGTAACGTCGTTGATCTCTTTACGAATATGGATATGAGCGACACTGACGGTAGTAAGGATCTGCTTGGCCGCACATACGAATATTGTATTGCGCAGTTTGCTGCAGTTGAGGGGCAAAAAGGCGGTGAGTTCTATACACCATCTAGTGTAGTAAAAACCCTCGTCTCCATCTTGAAGCCGTTTGATAACTGCCGCGTCTACGATCCCTGCTGCGGTTCAGGCGGTATGTTCGTACAGAGTGCGAAATTCGTTCAGGCGCACAGCGGACGCAGAGGCACCGTAGCTGTTTATGGTCAGGAAGCTCAGGCTGATACCTGGAAGATGGCCAAGATGAATATGGCTATTCGTGGCATCGATGCTGATTTCGGCGAACATCAGGCCGATACATTTACCCATGACTTACATCCAACCCTGAAGGCAGACTTTATTCTTGCAAATCCTCCGTTTAACTATCATCCATGGAATCAAGAAAAACTGAAAGATGATCCGCGTTGGAAATATGGCCTTCCTCCGGCAAACAATGCCAACTTCGCTTGGATTCAACATATGATTTACCACCTTGCGCCGAATGGCAAAATCGGTCTTGTATTAGCAAACGGTGCGCTATCGACGCAGTCTGGTGGCGAAGGTGATATTCGTAAAAAGATTATCGAGGCTGATCTCGTAGAAGGTATCATTGCTTTACCAACACAGCTTTTCTACAGCGTTACGATTCCAGTAACGCTATGGTTTATCTCTAAAAACAAAAAGCAAAAAGGCAAGACGGTCTTCATTGATGCTCGCAAGATGGGGCATATGGTTGACCGGAAACACCGCGATTTCTCGGATAAAGATATTGAGAAATTGGCCGATACATTTACCGCTTTCCAAGAAGGCAAACTTGAAGATATAAAAGGCTTCTGTTCAGTAGCAACGATTCAGGATATCGAAAAGCAAGATTATATCCTTACGCCGGGGCGTTATGTTGGCATTGAGGAGCAAGAAGACGACGGGGAGCCATTTGGGGAGAAGATGTCTCGCCTGACTTCGGAGCTTTCGGAAATGTTTGAGAAATCCCATGAACTCGAAGATGAAATCAGGAAGAAATTGGGGGCAATTGGGTATGAAATATAAACTCTCAGACATTGCGGAGTTTAACCCGCGTGAATTAATCAATAAAGGATCGGTTGCAAAAAAGGTCGCTATGGATAAACTACAGCCTTTCTGTAGAGATATTCCTGAGTATGAATATGCTGAATTTACAGGTGGTACGAAATTCAGGAATGGCGATACTATTATGGCAAGAATTACACCGTGCCTCGAAAATGGGAAGACCGCAAAGGTTAACATCCTTGAGGACGGCGAGGTTGGATTTGGATCGACTGAATATATTGTTTTCCGCGCGAAAGAAAACATAACTGACGAAGATTATCTGTATTACCTAGTGTGCAGCCCACTAGTGCGCGATCCGGCAATCAAGTCTATGGTCGGATCGTCCGGTAGACAACGGGTTCAGACGGATGTAGTTCAAAATCTTGAGATCGATGTACCCGATTTAGATACACAAAGAAGAATTGGTGGACTCCTGAAGTCTTTGGACAACAAGATTGCAGTAAATAATGCGATAAACAAGAATTTACTTCAGCAAGCACAGAATATTTTCGCCCAAGAGTTCCTCTCGCTCGACAACATCCCGGATGGCTGGCAAGAAAGCTCTCTCCTTGGTATTGCAGATTACCTCAATGGACTCGCCATGCAGAAATACCGTCCAAAGGATGATGAGCAAGGTCTACCTGTTCTTAAAATCAAGGAACTGCGCCAAGGTTTCTGCGATTCAAATAGCGAATTATGCTCGCCTTCAATCAAGCCTGAGTACATTGTCCATGATGGCGACGTAATATTCTCATGGTCAGGCAGCCTCCTTGTTGACCTTTGGTGTGGAGGGACTTGCGGATTGAATCAGCATTTATTCAAAGTCACATCCTCCATCTACGATAAATGGTTCTATTACGCATGGACAAATCATCATCTGCAAAAGTTTGCTGCTATCGCTGCGGACATGGCCACAACGATGGGACACATCAAGCGCGAAGAACTGTCAAAAGCAGAAGTGCTGATCCCTTCGCAATCTGACTATGACCGCATCGGTGGTCTTCTTGCTCCTCTATACGATCTTGTTATCGCTAATCGTATAGAGAACCGCAAACTTGCATCCCTGCGTGATGAGCTACTTCCTCAACTTATGTCGGGACAGCTTGATGTTTCGGAGGTGTCATTATGAACGAAAAGGAACTGAGGATTCCCTTTAATGCTCCTCTCAACGAGGTGGACACTGAATTGCAGACCTATGGCTGCCGTCAAAACAATCCCGACATCTGTGGTAACAATGGCCTTGCTGGTGTTTGCGCTTTCGTGAGCAAGGATGGAATCTGTCGTAAGCCATCTCGCGCATGGAAGAAGCAGTACCAAAAGCTCAAGGGTTAAGCCGCTAAATTCTTGTTTGAAATTAGACCGATTATCGCAGATGCGATAGAATATACACAAAGGAGCGAAACAATATGCCTGGTTATACTGAGGCGGATTATGAGAATTCCGTAATTGAGCTGTTTCAAAACATGGGCTACCAGCATCTGTATGGCCCTGAAGTTGAAAGAGATCTTCGCAATCCTCTGTACGAAGAAGTATTAGGGGATGCTTTGTCACGCCTTAATCCGACGCTTCCGCAAGATGCGTTAACTGAGGCATTGAATAAACTAAAGAACATCGAGAACGGTTCTCTTGTCCAGAAGAATGCCGTCTTTATGGATTATCTTCAGAACGGTATCCCCGTGCGCTTCTTCGTTAATGGCTCCGAACGCTCCGCTATTGTGTATCTCGTCGATTACAAGAACCCGGATAATAACTCCTTCATTGTGGCAAATCAGTGGACATTTATCGAAAACAGTAATAAGCGTCCTGACGTTTTACTGTTCTTGAATGGTATTCCGGTTGTAATTGTCGAGCTCAAATCTCCATCCCGTGAGGAAACCGATGCCAGCGAAGCCTACTTGCAGCTTCGTAACTACATGCACGAGATCCCGTCCATGTTCGTATATAACGCGATCTGCGTGATGAGTGATATGGGCGAATCCAGAGCGGGCACTATTACCTCCGGTGAAGACCGCTTTATGGAATGGAAAACTGTTGACGGAAGCTATGAGAATACGCAGTATGCGCAATTTGATACGTTCTTTGAGGGAATGTTCCAGAAGGAGCGCTTACTGGATATTATCAAAAACTTTATCTGTTTCTCGAATGAAGGCGTAAACAGCTTCAAGATTCTCGCTGGATATCATCAATACTTTGCTGTAAATAAAGCCATCGTATCGACAAAAAGAGCCTCCGCTGATGGTGGCGATGGCAAAGGCGGCGTATTCTGGCACACCCAGGGCAGTGGCAAATCCCTGTCGATGGTATTCTATGCCCATCTCTTGCAGGAAGCTTTGGATAGTCCTACAATCGTTGTTCTTACTGACCGCAATGATCTTGACGATCAGCTTTATGGCCAGTTTGCGAAATGCAAGGAGTTCTTGCGACAGGAGCCGATGCACGCCGAGAGTCGTGAGCATCTGAAAACTCTGCTTGCCGGACGCAAGGCGAACGGAATTATCTTTACGACAATGCAGAAGTTTGAGGAATCTCATGAGCCGCTTTCTGAGCGCAGCAATATTATCGTAATGGCAGACGAGGCGCATCGCGGCCAATATGGTCTGACTGAGAAGATTAAGATCACAACCAATGAGGAGGGCGAAGAAATCGCAAAGCGTGTTGTCGGAACGGCGCGCATTATCCGCAACAGTCTTCCGAACGCTACGTACATTGGCTTTACTGGCACTCCGATTTCATCTAAGGACCGCAGCACTCGTGAGGTCTTTGGTGATTATATCGATGTCTACGATATGACCCAGGCTGTCGAGGATGGCGCAACCCGCCCGGTGTATTATGAAAGCCGTGTTATCAAGCTGAATCTTGATGCCGATACGTTGAAGCTGATCGATACTGAGTATGAGATAATGGCAAACAATGCCGATCCGTCTGTAATTGAGCGCAGCAAACGTGAGCTTGGCCAGATGGAGGCTATCCTTGGCAACGACAATACGATAAATTCCCTCGTTAACGATATTCTCGACCATTATGAAAACTACCGAGAGAACCTGTTAACTGGTAAGGCAATGATCGTGGCTTATTCACGTGCCATTGCCATGAAGATCTATAAGCGCATCCTTGAGCTTCGTCCAAGTTGGACGGAGAAGGTTGGCGTTGTGATGACTGAGAGCAACAAAGATCCGGAAGAATGGCGTAAGGTTATCGGGAATAAGCGCCATAAGGATCATCTGGCGCAGCTTTTCAAAGATAACAACAGTCCGATGAAAATCGCCATCGTAGTTGATATGTGGCTAACCGGATTCGACGTACCTTCCCTTGCGACAATGTATGTCTATAAGCCAATGTCCGGCCATAACCTCATGCAGGCGATTGCCCGTGTGAACCGCGTCTTTAAGGATAAAGAAGGTGGCCTCGTCGTAGATTATGTCGGTATTGCTTCCGCTTTGAAGCAGGCGATGAACGACTACACTGCCCGAGATAAAAAGAACTATGGCGATACGGACGTGGCAAAGGTTGCTTATCCGAAATTCCTTGAGAAGCTTTCCGTTTGCCGCGACTTGTTCTTCGGATATGATTATTCTAAGTTCAAAGATGGCACAGATCTTGAACGTGCAAAGACTATCAGCGGAGCGGTCAACTTCATTGTCGATGTAAAGAATGAGGACAAGAAGGAAGCCTTCATCCGCGAGGGGTTGTTGCTACATCAGGCTTTGTCGCTCTGTTCTTCCCTTGTGGGCGAAGATGACCGCTTCGAAGCCGCGTTCTTTGAGTCGGTACGAGTATTGGTTCTTCGCCTTTCCAATGCTGGCGGCGAGAAGAAGATTTCTCTGCCTGAAATGAATAAACGTATCAATGAGCTCCTGAAACAGAGCATCAAGAGTGACGGCGTCATTAATCTCTTCTCTGATGTTGGCGGCGAGTTCAATTTGTTCGACCCGAAGTTTTTGGAAGAGATCTCGAAGATGAAAGAAAAGAATCTCGCCGTTGAACTCTTGAAGAAGCTGATTGCTGAGCAAATATCTATCTACCGTCGAACGAATGTTGTTAAGTCTGAGCAGTTCAGTGAGATTATTCAGCGTATGATGAAAGCATACCTGAATGGCATGCTCACGAATGAAGAGGTTATCCAAGAGCTTCTTAACCTTGCACATTCCATTGCTGCATCCCAAGAGGAAGGCGAGGAACTCGGTTTGACTGCAGATGAGCTTGCTTTTTATGATGCCCTCACGAAACCGCGAGCCATTAAGGACTTCTATGAGAATGATGAACTCATTGCTATTACAAAGGAGCTTACTGAAACTCTACGTAAGAACCGAACGATTGACTGGCAAAAACGCGAATCGGCAAGAGCCAAGATGCGAATGCTGATAAAGAAACTTTTGAAGAAACATAAATATCCGCCTGAGGGCATGGACGATGCCCTTCAGACGGTCATGCTGCAGTGTGAGCTGTGGACCGATAACATTATGGATGCATAGAAAGGTTTTAATTAAGTCTATGGGATTACGTATTTAGCGAGATAAGTGAGGTAAGGCATTGTGGATGTAATTACTACTCAAAGCCGAGGCAACCAATTTGTTGAAGTAGATCGAGAATTCATTCTTGAAGATACGCCTAGAACTAGAACCGTGTTCAAAGCGGCTATGCATCCAGGTGGAATTCGAGGTGACATTATCCGTTATCGCAAAGATCCTAATGGAAGCTATGAAGAATTAGTACCTGTGAATTTCAATTCCTTACATCCAGATGAAGGAGTTAAGATTACATTACCGACCGAAGCAACTAAAACACTTTACGAAACCTTAAAAGAGTTAGAGACTGTATTGGAGGAGCAAGGTATACATTATGGAACGCGAGATTTTACCTTAGTGGACGCCAATGCGTTAGTCATTGACGATAGGAATAAAGCAGATATTATTCGCAGATTACTTGATGCTCATTACGGTGAAGATGTCTGGGAGCAGCTTTCTCGAAGTAATCCTGATATTGCTACACGACTGGCAAACTCTAAGATTCAAGAAGACAGAATTGAGATTCTGCACCGTTTTGAAGAAATGCTTCAAAACGAAGAGCTTTCAGAGGGAGATTGGCAAGACTTTTTCGAAGCGAATACGTGGATATTTGGCTATGGACTACGATATCAGATTCTCCGAGTCATACAGCCTCAGCCAAACTATGGTGGTGCAGCCGTAGACGGAAGAGGCGGACAGCGCGGAGACTTCCTAACTGCGACCGAAGCCGAAACGAGATATACTTGTCTTGTTGAAATCAAAAAACCGAATACGCATCTTCTTCAGAGAGAGCAATACAGAAACGGAGCTTGGGGTGTAAGTAGCGAATTGGCTGGTGCAGTCTCTCAAATTCAGGTGAATTGCGCTCAATGGGAAATTTCTGATGCGAGGAACGAACACAATCGAGAGCAATTGCCCGGGATTAATACAGTTTCTCCTAAAGGGATAGTAGTGATTGGGAAGACAAGCGAGCTTGATATCTGGGACAAAAGAAACTCATTTGAACGCTTTCGCCAAGAATTAAGGAGTCCGGAGATATTAACCTATGACGAACTATTTGAAAGAGCCAGGTTTATTGTAGGAGAACCTGGAACAATGACTATTGAGGATGAAGAATTGCCATTTTGACGGAGATGATTAAATGCTTAGAATAGATAAAGCAATTCTGGATACGAACAACGTAATATGCGACAATATTGCTCAGCTCAGTACTACCGACAGGGGGCTATTGAGTCAAAATATTCTTGGCCATATTCGCAACTTCGTTGAGTATATAGCGATCAAAGCATATTCTAATGGACAAGACGTCAATCCTAATGATTATGATCTAAATGTTGCCGCATTGAAGGACATGCAGCGTCGTGGAGATTTGCGATTTCTATATAGGTTCCACGAGATGCTCCAAAAGTCTGTGTCGCATTATACTGTGGATAAAGACGGATCGGAACGTCTTATGCTCAAATACTATGAGCATCTCCTCAAAATAAAGCTATACCTGAAGCAAGCTTTTAATCTGGATGTATTGGAGAATATAAGTGACTTCCCGCTGAATACAGATACTGAACTTTCAGATTACTATGAAAAGATAGCGGAAAGAATTGAGTCTCCTAGTACGTGTAGCTACCCTGTTACTTACAACGACCGTTATTATGTGCAGAAGGTAAAGCCATTTTTTGTAAAACAACAGATTTACTATGAAGTAACATTTACGGCGGCAAATGCGAATGCGAGTAAGTTTGATCGTGTCATTGCGTTTACGCGGCATGAGATAGTAGATAACTATGCTGTCAAGTTTTCGATTCACAATGATATAATCCGCATTTTAGACAAGGACATGTCTATTCTTGTGATTGACGGATATGAGGTATCTATTCGCCCATGTGAGTGGGATAATTTGTCCGGGATCTTTGGACCGAGAGTAAAACATAGTACGAGTTCTAATGAGTATAGAGAGCTTATGAGATTCCTGTCTGTTGTGAGGATGTCTCTAACTGAGCTTGTGGGCAGCGATCAGGACTACTACGACTTTATTAAAAGTAAGATTACTGAGCGTGCGCAGTCTACTAAAATTTATGAAATGCTAGATCAGTGCCGTGCCATAATTATCGGCAATAAGCCCGGAGCAAATGTGTTGAGATATTTGCTCCATAAGATGAACAATAGAGTCATTAAGTGGCAACTGTGGAATCAGCGATATGACGGGCTGTCTGGGCTCTATCTCCACTATGGATGTAAACCCTTTGATGAAATGCCATATTGCAGCTCTCCAAGACAACATAATCCAAGAATATACGATTTGTTCGAATCTATTCCTGTTTCCGGACATGAGCACGAACTGTTCGCTAGATACATTAAGAACAATACGGAAATAGAAGGACACCTTTTTACGCCAAAGGCTGAAATTGAAGGTTTTGAGGATATTGACGGACTGATAAGACGATACAATTCTTCCCTGTACTATAAGCACACTGCGCGGAGAATTGAAGAGTACAAAGACCATCTGTATATTAAAGGCTACGTTGAGGATAGCACTGAAATAATCAAGAAGTTGCAGGAGCTGGCATCTGCAGGCGTTTCTCAATATACAGCATCTGTTGATTCATGGATAGCTAGAGAGTCTTATGTGATTGATGATGAAGGTAAGAAAGAAGCTCTTAGACAGATGTTTGCCAATTCCCACGTTGCACTGATTTACGGTTCTGCTGGTACTGGGAAATCTACACTGATCAAGCACATCTCTAATTTCTGGGCGGACAAGGATAAGATATTCCTAGCCAATACACACCCTGCCGTAGATAATATGCGCAGAAAGGTTACTGCCGGAAATAGCGAGTACAACACAATTGCGAAGTTTCTCTCAAAGCGGAACAACAATACGGATTGTGATGTTCTCTTTATTGATGAGTGTAGTACGGTCAGCAATGACGATATGCGTCGTGTGCTCGAAAAAGCAAACTTCAAGTTACTTGTTCTTGTTGGCGACATCTTTCAGATTGAGTCAATTTACTTTGGAAACTGGTTTAGCATCGCTCAGAAATTTTTACCAACGACTTCAATATTTGAGTTGACGCATCCTTATCGGACGACGAATAATGATCTTCTGACTGTATGGGATCGCGTGCGCAAGCTCGACGATGCGATCCTAGAGCCGCTAGTAAAGAACGGATATGTAGCAAGACTTGATGAATCCATCTTTGAGCATAGCGATGACGATGAGATTATTCTTTGCCTAAACTATGACGGTCTGTATGGTATAAATAATATCAACAGGTTCTTGCAGAATAGTAATCCTAGTCCAGCCATCGTATGGGGGATTAATACCTACAAGGTAGGTGATCCGATCCTATTCAATGAGTCGAATATCTTTTCTCCGCTGATTCACAACAACTCAAAAGGCAGAATTGTCGATATTCGCCCAGAGGAACAGCAAATCTGGTTTGATATTGAACTTGAGGAATCGATTAATGAAATCGACGCATGGAGTTATGATTTTGAACTCATCGGGGAGTCCGAGGCAGGAAAATCCATCATTTCGTTTAGTGTAAATAGATATCGGAGCACCGACGAAGACGATGACGATAATAATTCGACGGTCGTCCCGTTCCAAGTCGCATATGCAGTTTCCATCCACAAGGCACAGGGCTTGGAATATGACTCGGTGAAAATTGTAATAACAAATGAAACGGAAGAACGAATCACCCACAATATCTTTTATACGGCGATAACTCGAGCTAAGAACAAATTGAAATTATACTGGAGCCCTGAAACTGAACAGTCTGTGCTAGAGCGGCTCGAAGTTAAGAACTCAAATAAAGATGCTTATCTGCTAGCGCAGTTATCGGCTCTTACAATATTATAAAAAATTGAACTCATGCTTTCTTTGTTTCTCGATTCGCGTTATCTTTTGTCGGTAAACTAAACAGGAGATCTATCATGATCGAGAAAATTGTATGGTGGGTTGATGCGATATGGGGACGATATAAGTTGATTAGGAAAATGAAGAAAATGTAACAAAAGAAGCTCGCTTGGTAGCGAGTTTCTTTGTTAGGAAAGGAAATGGTTTTCTTCTTTGTGTCAGCTTAAATTGTTGAGCTCACTGTCGTGCGCCGCATTTTGGGCAGAACTTGTCGCCGTTATTTATTGCTTTTTTGCAGTTTTGGCATTTCTTACTAACTACCTTATCAGTAGTGCTTTCGGATAAGTTGAGAGGTGTTTTGGCTTTCTTATAAATATAGATGGCAGATGCACCAAGTAGCGTTATAATGCCCTTCGCTATGCTGAGTAATCCTAGTAATGCCAATACATTTGTAGGCGAACTCCCGCCAATAGCAAATCCAATCATGGTTACTGCAAATCCCCCCAATAATTCTCCTAGACCCTTTGGAAACGAAAAACGATCCTCTAGGCTTTTCTTCCTCGGTTCAGTAATGGCTTCCGGATTTACTGCCTCCTCTGTTGTTTGTTCTTTTTTGTGCGATACCGGTTTTGTTTCTTCAAATGATATAGGAATGTCTTCAAAGATATCTGCTTCAGTTTCTGCCTGCTTCCCTTTAGAATCAAAACTCATATTGTTATTATAGCGCACAAGCTAAATGCAGTTGAATGATATAATAGTTTTATGAAATATGTTTTGGCTCTCGAGAAGGCTTTTTCGGGTATAAACTTTTGCGAAGTGTTTGATTCGAGAAAGACCGCTGAAGCGCGTTTGCAGCTATTATGCGATGAGAGTAAGAATATAAAGAAGATTACGCCAAAAGGCGACAAATATCTAATTCAGTATACCAATAAAGCAGCCAGGGTGATCTTTTCTATATACGAGACCAGTAAGGCTGAATACTATGTTCGCACGACAAATAATCCTAATATTGGCGAGAATGATCTTTGGGACGCTGTTGCCACAAATCAAATGTTCGATGGGACTTTCTTTCCGTTTACCGATAAGCGTAGCGCTGAAAAATTTATTCGGACCTTTATTGAGGATAATAAGAAGAGTAAAAGTACGATAGAGCATAAATATGGGGCATTCTATTTTCAGAAGAAAAATGGCGAATGGGACTGTTGCTCTTGCGGCATTGCTTCTGAGAATGGTGGAAGATTCTACGAGAGCGACTTATCTAATGCTTTAAAGATATATGAAAAAGAACTCTTTAGTAAGCATATGACTAAGATGGTCAATGAGCCAAGGAATGTAAACTGTTCAATTATTATCCATCTTATTATATTGGGCGTAGTCTTATTATTAGCGTTTTTTATTAAGGGCGGAGCCATTCTTTGGATTATTATTTCATCGCTAACTATTCTTTCGTTGTTATTCTGGTTGTGCTCGTCTATCAAGGCTTATCTTAATTGTGATTATTTTATATACGGCGATAAGTTGGGTTGCGAGAAAATAGATTCATTCGAATATGTCCACGAATATACATATCTTGACGGAACCGTTTCAAAAACAAAAATGTCTATTGTTCCTGCCCTTCAATCTTTTTCGGAGGATGCCGGGTTTCCGTTAGACGGTATATCTAAAGGGGCAAAACGAGTTAAATTCTGGAAGAACCCTTCAGAGTATAAAAAGCATTAATCCCATATAAATCCCTCATTTTTTCGGGTATTCCCAGCTCCTGCGGATATAGACGTTATTGTCATGTAGAATATTCCGGACGGTTCCTTCGTTGATCCCGACGATAGCTCCGACTTCCTTTGGCGTCTTCATCTCCGAGTATAGTCCGATAACTTTCTTAACGAGTTCCGGTTTCTTGGACGCTAGATGGGTAACTTCAATGCCATTACGCTTTAACGCTGCACTTATAGTACTCCTATGACAATCAAAGTCCTTTGCCAACTTATATACGGAGTCTCCTGACTGATATCTCTTACATATCGTTTGGACTTCTATCTCCGATAGGGTCTTTTGCTTTTGGCGAATACGGCATACTTCAGTCTCGCCATAGACATTTTGACGTTTTGGTGATATATTATCTGCAGTTGGCGGGTTTGACTTTTCGGCTGAATTATCTAAATTGTCGCCAAAATTCAGTGGATTGATACTTTCTTTGAATTTCCGTATCTGTAAAAATGGGTTTGAATAAAGTTGCGATAGGTCCACCAAGATAAACCCGTCGATTAGTCGGCGGGTTTTTGCTTTATATAAAAATTACGGTGTAACCCATCAAGCAGGGCTACACCGTGTTTTTTATAAATGTTTTGATTTATTCAAGCACTGCGCCTTTGCAGCCTGAGGTTACGAGCTTCGCATATCTTGCAAGATAACCGTGAGTTATTCTCGGCTGTCTCGGCTTCCACTGCGCACGGCGTTTTTCGAGTTCTTCATCAGAAACAAGAACATTGATTGTATTGGCAGGTATATCAATTTCTATGATGTCACCCTCTTCAACAAGAGCAATATTGCCGCCGACAGCAGCTTCGGGTGAAACATGACCGATAGCTGCGCCTCTTGTTGCGCCGGAGAAACGTCCGTCGGTTATAAGAGCAACGCAGTTACCGAGTCCGCTGCCCATGATAGCGGATGTGGGGTTGAGCATTTCTCTCATACCCGGTCCGCCTTTAGGTCCTTCATAACGAATAACAACAACCTCACCG
>OLWH01000408.1_pt1 | contig 21003 bp, 17 predicted proteins | sample 1673381 | NCBI WGS metagenome assembly OLWH01 (sample SAMEA103958110, study PRJEB25191) | human gut metagenome | reverse complement strand
CATATAATAGCCTCTATGAATGGCAGGAGATAGAAGCATTAGAACTTGGCAATAAAAAAATAGACGAGCTCCGAAAAGAAATAAACAATATCAATATTCAAATGATAAAATTTTCTCTATTGGGTGAAACAATACTGGAATGGAACGATAAAGATATCGAGCATTACCATGCACGGCGTATGGCAATGGACAGTATGCTTTGCCGTTTCAAGGTTTAAGAAAAAAGGTTGAGACCGCCAAGAATCCTGTACCTACATATATAGGTACAAAAAGGCGATGATTTTATAATAGCTTAACAAAAGATATTCAAATTTTTTAAATATATTAAGAGATGACACGATTTACAAAAACTAAAAAGGCACTGCGCGCTTTGACGGATACCATCCTCGGCGGCAGTAGCAATGTGGTACGCACCTTAAAGGTGGCTGGCCACATGAATGAGAATTCAGTCAAGCATGTCTAAGAGGGTTATGCCAGTCATACCCAGTCCTACTGCCTGCTTCGTTCTTCGCTGAAGAAGCATCACAGCACCAAAGACCAGGTGATGCAGATAATGGACTATCTTGACAACATGGAAGAGGAGTATCACAAGTCCTATCCCGACGATCCCTGCCCGATGGACGGCGGCTATAAGGCGAGCTTCGAAAGGTTTGTGATAGAATCCTTGAGATCCGTGTGAGCCCTTCAATGATACCATACGAAACACACAATAGGTAGTTAAGATTATTTTTTATAACTCGATAAGTCACGAGGTTGTTCTGGCAGTAGAAGCTGCCGGAACAACTGGGTAGTATATTTAGCAGATTAGCAAGAAATTAATTTTGATTAACTATGAAAGAATTGATAAATAAGATAATACAAGATTTGGGTGATGAGAAACCCATATCTGGAATTCTGCTCAAATCGCAGATTGTTGCATCAGAACTTGGTAATCAAGAGTTCTCTAACTGGATCTTTCATGAGCAAAATGGGTATACAGATGTAAAATCTCTGCCTGATTACAGAAAGCTTGGAGCTATAGTTAAGGTTAATGTTACTGTGCCTTTTCAGGGTAGGTGGACAAACATAACTTTGCCAAATGGTGTGTTTGGCGATGAAAAGGTAAATGAAATCTTTTTTCAAGCTCAATTATTGCAATCATTGACAGAGATAGAAACATTGTGTAAGGGGAAAGAAAAAGGAAGCCTAACCTGTTCTCTCCCAGCAATTGCTTATATTGAGGCCAACAAGGTTGTCAGAGGAAATGTTGAGCGAGTTTGGCAAGAATGTTCTACGGCATCTGCTTTACATATTGTAGATGTCTTTAAGTCAAAATTGCTCGATTTCTTTTTAAAGCTAAACAAAGAAATAGAGGGAGGTATTGACTTTTCACAGATTTCAGGACAAGAAAAAATTAATCAAATAATGAATAATACATTCGTAAATGCAACCATAGCTAATATGGGTTCTGGTTCAATTCAAACAGGTGATGTTTCTGGCAATTCTACAAATATGATGACAGTTTCTCCTAAAAACAGAGAAGAAATGCAGGAAATTGTAGGCAAGTTATCAGACATTGTTTCTTCTATTGATAATGATGATTTACATGAGACTTTGGCAACTATCAATGATGAAATTAGTAAGCCCAATTGGTGCAAAAAATCACTAAAAATGGCATTTAATGCACTAGGAGGTATTGCCACAGGCATTGCGGCAAATATTGCAACTAATCAGGTAGCTCCATTAGTAGCTCAGGCACTAGCGTTGCTTTAAAAGTTAAGGGAATGGATCAAATATCAGACACAAGAAAGTGTATGGCTTCATTGGCAATATTTAAGTCTTTATATGAAGAAAGACTTATATTCTGTTATAGCAAGTGCCCCATGCGGTCCCATCCCGCAAAACTTGGCGTAGACCTTTGATGGTCCGCCAACCTTAGAGCGTAGCGGTTCCGAGCACCAGAGGGCGGTTACATCCCTAATCCCTATGGTAGGGATTTAGGGCTTGGGTATAGGGTAAGGACCCTCCCGTTGGGGAGGGACAGGTGGGGCAAAAATAGCACTAAGGGCGGTTACATCCCCGCTTCCTGAGGAAGAGGAGCTTGGGGAGAAAGTGGAGCTCTCCTTGCAGGAGAGACGGAGAGGTAGAAAAAGCCTTCTTTAAGGGTAAGGAAGGACGGGTAGGTTTTCGAAAGTCTCAATGGATGCATGAGTTTATTAATAAGCATTCTGTTTGGGAAGAAGGAATGATAGGGAATAGAGCAGGGAGCATGGCTGCTCTTTTCTATAATAAAATTTTAGGATTTTAAATTTATACTTATGTTATCACAAGAATCAAAAGAGAAAATGAGTCTTTGGCTTAGTTTATGGCCAGACTCATGCCATCCTGAGGATGAGAAAAGAATGAAAGATTTTATTAAGAGCTTGAAGGCTCATGATGAAACTGTGGATTTCGATGACTTGTACAATTGTTATCGAGAGGTTAAATCTGGGCTAAATGAAGATGTAGCTGAGGAAAGATGTAGAGAATGGGCTGAGGAGATAGAGCATGTCTTGACACTCAGTTAATTCTTGCATAACAATAACTTTTTGAGCCCCCTTGGCTACCTAATGCCACGGGCTATTTATTAAGCTACTTTTCTGCTTGTGGCAGGAAGGTGGTCGGGGGCTCATTTTAATGAGATATACAAAACACAATGAAGATAGGAATAGTAACACTACCCCTACATACAAACTATGGAGGGATATTGCAGGCTTATGCCTTGCAAACGGTATTGGAAAGAATGGGGCATCAAGTGGATATTCTTGAGGAACCATTAGTATATAAACATGCCTCTTTAAATCGCTATATTAGACGTATTCTTAAAAAGTGTGTTGGGAAGCGTTCTATTATCAATTATGAGGGTTTTATGCGTAAGTGGCAACCTAGAGTTGCTTCAAATATTAATCAGTTTATTAATACTTATATACATCGGAGAATTGTAAATTTTGAAAGTTTGACAGAAGGAGAATATGATGCATTTATTGTTGGTAGTGACCAAGTGTGGAGACCTTCTTATAATCAGCATTTAGAGCAAGCATTCCTTAATTTTACCAAGAACTGGAAAAACGTTAAGAGAATTGCATATGCAGCATCCTTTGGTGTTGATAACTGGGAATTTACTAAGAAACAAACGAAAGAATGTAAAAGACTCGTTCAAAAATTCGATTTTGTCAGTGTACGTGAAGATACTGCTGTTAATCTATGTAAAGAGCATTTGGGGATTGAAGCTACTCATGTATTAGATCCAACATTGTTGCTTTCTGCAGATGATTATCAAAAACTAATTGATGGAATAAAAATTAGTGATTCTTCTTATGTGTTTTCTTATCTTTTGGATGAGTCTGAAGAAAAGATAGATATATTAGAGGATATTAGTAAAAGACTTAATCTTCCTGTTAGAAAGATTAAGCTAGAAAAGGATATTTCAAAAATACCTATGTCTAAATTAAAGTCATTGACATATCCTTCAATTCAAGAATGGCTCGCATCTTTTGCACAAGCAGATTTTGTAGTTACCGATTCCTTTCATGGCACAGTCTTCTCTATAATTTTTAACAAACCATTTGTAGTATTGCCGAATAAAGGTAGAGGAATGTCAAGAATGCTCTCTTTGTTATCCGATTTTAATAGTAAAGGAAGAATTATTCTTACAGAGAAAGACGTAGTTGATTTCGGAACTCGAAACTTACAGAATTTACCGGACTTAGTATTGACTATACAAAAGCATAAAAAAAGTGTTTTAGAAATGCTTTTAAATTATCTATAAAAAGGGAAAAAATGAATTTGATACTTTGTTTTATATCTTGTTTCTTAGCACTAGGGTTATTATTTAAAAATGGTGTTAACAGGCTCTTGATTTTTTTTGTAGGTATAACTTTTTTACCATATGGATTGGTGTTGATGGGTAAACTCATAGCGCCACGATTACTAGTCTTTGCTTTTATTTTATCTATAATTATTCAGTGGAAAAATATCCGATATCTAAAAAATATGCCGGCTAAATGGATAATGATATTATTATTCTTAGCTCATTTGCTGACTGGATTTTTTGATCAAAGAGTTTCATTGTTTCAGGGTTTTATAAAGGCCCTAATAGTGTTTATGGAAACATTTGGTGGTATTGTACTAGGATATCTATCTTTTAATGGTATATCAAGACGTAGTAGCCGCAAAATTTTTCAGACATTTATATTTTTGTCTTTTATTGCCTGTACATACTCATTTTGTTGCTTGTTAATAGGATCAGATCCTTATTGTTTATCGATTGGTGATACAGATTCTCTTGTGGGAGGAAGATTAAGATCGGCATCATTCTTCTTTAATTCTCATGTTGCAGGTATGGCCTTTACGGTATATTTATTATTGCTCTTATATATGAAGCAAAAAATGAAATATAACCAATTTCAAAATATGATTTTGCTATTTTTATTAATGGCGATATTTTTTACAGGTTCAAGATCTACAATCCTCTGTTTAATAGCTGGATGTTTGGTCTTATATTATGATATTATTAGGAAATCTCGTCACAAAATTAAAATTATTTTAGGATTTTTATTAGTACTCGTAGTTGCTTATTTGCTTATTGGTAATATTATTGTTGCAAAATTTGCAGATGCATTCCAAGATGATGGGGGTGAAACTGGAGGTAGTAATGTTGCTATGAGATTACAACAATTATCTTTTAGTTGGGATCTATTCTTGCAAAGTCCATGGTTTGGTAATGGTTTTAATTATTTTTGGGAATATATTAAAGTTAAAGATAATTATTTGAGTAGCATGTTGCTAGGAGCTGAAAGTTATATTTTTATATTACTAATAGAGAGAGGAGGTATTCAGATAGTTTTGATATTATTATATTTTATATCTTTAATAAGATATTTCATCCAGTGCCGAACTTTAGAATCATATTTTGCATTGTCTTTAATTGTCGCATTTTTAGTTAATTCTATAGTAACAGGTAATCTGTATAAGTGGATATTTGTTATGCCTCTCATTGGTTATTATTTGCATTATGTTGAATTCCAAATAAAACAAAAATAGTATGTTCTCTGTTATTATACCATTATATAATAAAGCTTCATTTATAAAAAATACAATTGAGTCTGTTCTTTGTCAGACTTTTGAAGATTATGAAATCATTGTTGTCAATGATTCTTCAACAGATGACAGTTTGGGTATAGTTCAAAAGATAAATGATCAACGACTACATGTATATACTAAACCAAATGAGGGAGTGTCAGCAGCACGCAATTTTGGTATTAGTAAAGCAACCCATAAGATTATAGCTTTTTTAGATGCTGATGATGTTTGGGAAAAAGATTATTTATTATCTATTTCTTTATTAGTAAAGAGATATCCGCATGCAGGAATTTATGCAACAGCTTACTCTGGCTATTTAAATGGGATAGAAAAATATTTAAGTATCGTTAAGGGAATACCTAAAATTAGTCTTATTAAAGATTATTTTAAGGTATCGTATTCACATGGTCTCTCGATTAATATAACTAGTGCAACATGTGTTCGAAAAGATATTTTAATGACTATGCCTTTGTTCAGGCAGAATATTAAACGTGGTGAAGACCTTGATGTTTGGTTGCGAATTTCACTTACCTATCCAATGGCTTTTTATAACGAGTCAAAAATGAAATATCAAGTTGATACACCATCAAGTCTTTCTAGTCATTATACAGTATCTTCTGACGATTTTCCATATACAGAATGGTTTAATATGAAAAGCACAAGCAGTTATTTTAAAAAATATATCGTCTTGGTTATATATATGTCTGCAAAAAATGCATATAACTTCCATGATTATAAGGGCTGTTTTCAGAAACTATTTGCTATTTGGAATATAGAGGTGAGAGTGAAATTCTTAAAAAGAATATATTTAGTGTTTAATTCTTTCTTAAAGCTATTAAAATGAAAGTATTATATTTTCTTACACATGTCACTAACAGTGGTGGCATGGAACATATTGTTATTGACAAAATAAACTATTTGGCCAACCATGGATATTATGTGTCTTTAGCTTATTTTGGAACATATGATGATGATTCGTTTTTTCCTATAGACGAAAAGGTTAAACGAATTCCTATAATTCAAAAAAAAGATATAAAATCCTTTCGTGGCAAGTTAGTCTTGGCATTTGGACTTGTTACCAAACTAAAAGAAATTATACGTATAGTAAATCCAGATGTTATAGTAAATGCAAATGCAAACACTATTAGTTGGATACTTCCTTTCATACAGAGAAATATTCCCAAAATAGTTGAACTTCATTTTTCATATGATGGGTTACGTCTGATGAATAAAGAATTATACTCAAATAATAAAGTAAAAGCATTTGCAAATAATATGATTCGTTCATTCTTTTATCCATTATACTCTAAGTGTATACTTTTAACAGAGATAGATAAAAAGAAATGGGGATTTAAAAATGGTTTAGTCATTCCTAATTTTACAAGTCTTAGAGTGTACAAAAGATCAAATTTAGGAACAAAGAGAGCAATATGTGTAGGGCGTTTAGATTATGTAAAAAATATCGACTTACTAATTGAATCATGGAAAATTGTAACAGACCGATACCCTGATTGGCATTTGGACGTTTGGGGTAATGGCCCATTAAAGGATGAACTTCAAGAAAAAATTAATAGGTTAAAATTGGCTGAAAATGTGAAATTATGTGGCGTTACGAATAATTTGGCTAATATATATCCTGATTATTCTCTATTTGTGTTGCCTTCAAGATATGAAGGTTTTCCGTTAGTATTAGTTGAAGCGATGAATTTTGGACTTCCATGTGTCGGCTTTGATATTTCGGGAAATTTAGCAGTGATTCAAGACAGAAAAAATGGAATCATTGTAAAAGAAAGGACCAAAGAGAAGTTGGCAGATTCGATATGTGAACTGCTGTCATCAAACAAAATGTTGGAATTGTATTCTAAAAACGCAGTTGCTTCGGTACAGAAATTTGAAAAGGAGAATGTTATGCAAATGTGGATGAAACTTTTTAAAACTATAGTGTATGAAAATTGCAATTGATTTAACACCTCTCTATGGTCGTAAACGGACAGGCGTAGAGATGTATGCTATAGACCTATATCGGGCTTTATTGACGAGTGGGAATCTGATAATCCCAATATTCCATGTGCAGAACGAACTGGATGATAATCCGAATGCGGTAATTATACCAGAAAGCAATCGTCTGTTGTTGGAAAATATAAAACTATCTAAGTGCATAAGAAAGATTGCACCTGATATTGTGTTATTTCCGATTTTTCCTCCTCCGGTTGATTTGAAGTGGGGCTTTAAAGGAAAGGTTTATCCTACTTTTCATGATTGTGCGTTCTTGAAGTATCGTAAAACTTTGAATTTTGCGGCTAAATATTATCTTACTCCTAAGGTTCTATGGGCAATGAAATGGGTGGATGGAATCATCACCATTTCTGAAACAGAAAAATATCAGTTTGCTAAATATACAAATAAGCCGATTTATAATCTTGGCGAGAATATTGCAATTGGTTTTAAGGAAGCTTCTCAAAAAGCGAATTTAAAGTTACTTGAAAAATGGAATCTAAGTCCTGATGCTTATTATATCTCAGTTTCTACAATAGAACCACGTAAGAATTTTAAGTATCTCCTTATGGTTTTAGCTCCTATATTGAAAGATCAAAATATGAAGCTAGTTCTTGTTGGAAGAGAGGGCTGGGGGCATGATGAGGAATTAAAGCTATTGATAGAGCAGATGAAAGATTATCTGATTTTTACAAATTATGTATCAGATGAGGAATTGATTTCTCTTTATCATTATGCCTATTCCTTTGCTTTGTTATCGCTTGACGAAGGATTTGGCAGAACGCCTTTTGAGGCGGTAGCCTGTGGGTGTAAGCATGTCATATTAAGTGATATAGAAATCTTCCATGAAACATTTGATTGTAATGCTACTTTTTTGCCTTTAAATGATGAGAAAGAAGCTCGAAAAATTCTCAGAGAAGGTAATGCTAAAGAAATAGACAAAGACTTTATGGTTCCATTTCACGTGATAGAAGATAGAATAAAGATACTATTTTGATAATAATATACGACTAGTAGGGAAAGCTTGAGACAATTTGTTAAGCAACTGTTGATCTTGAGTGAGTACCTATTAGTTGTCTCAAAATGTTTTCAATGATAGATCAAAATCTTTTGGAAGGGTATTCTTGGAACCCTATATTGGCTTGTTACAACGTTTGTTGTGAATTGGTTTAGTCATATGGATTTTGTTTATGGAATAATATCTCTTTTTTCAGAGAAATGGGTTGTAAAAAAAATAAAGAAAAGAAACAATGATAATTAGAAGTAAAGCTCCACTACGCCTAGGTTTGGCAGGTGGTGGTTCCGATGTATCTCCATATAGCGATATATACGGAGGTTTGATATTGAATGCAACAATTAATTTGTATGCATATTGTACAATCGAAGAAACTGATGACAATCAGATAACCATCAATGCGTTTGATGCGCATTGTAACAAGAGTTATCCGATGGCAGAAAGTTTGGAGATTGATGGTGAGGCGAGTCTCATCAAGGGTGTTTATAATAGAGTGGTAAAAGATTTTGGCGTTGGGGCAAAATCTTTTAAGATTACTACTTACAATGACGCTCCTGCAGGGTCTGGTTTGGGAACATCATCTACCATGGTGGTTTGTATCCTGAAAGCATTTGTAGAGTGGCTTGGTTTGCCGTTGGGTGATTATGAGATTTCCCGACTTGCTTACGAAATTGAACGTAAGGATCTGGGATTGTCTGGTGGTAAGCAGGATCAGTATGCTGCTGCTTTCGGTGGCTTCAACTATATGGAGTTCTTGCAGAATGATATTGTCATCGTAAATCCTTTGAAGATTAAGCGATGGATTATCGATGAGTTGGAGGCAAGTATGCTTCTTTACTTTACTGGTAAGAGCCGTAGTAGTGCTGCTATCATTGAAGAGCAAAAAAAGAACACTTCCCATGGGGATAATGATGCTGTGGAAGCTATGCATAAGATTAAGCAGAGTGCCAAGGATATGAAACTTGCTATCTTGAAGGGTGATATTGATGGATTTGCTGACATTCTCCGTGAAGGTTGGGAAAACAAGAAGAAGATGGCAAATAACATCACCAATCCTATGATTCAGGAAGCAATGGATGTTGCGATGGCTGCTGGCGCTAAGGCTGGTAAAGTATCTGGTGCAGGTGGTGGTGGTTTTATTATGTTTGTAGTAGAACCTACTCGTAAAAAGGAAGTGGAAGAGGCTTTGAAGAAACTTAATGGTTTTGTGATGCCTTTCCAGTTCTCCGATGGTGGTGCTCATGGATGGAAGATTTATCCAACAGATAATGTTACCGCTTTGAAAGGTAAAAAGGTAAAAGAGTAAAAAGGTAAATCTTCATGGAAAAGCATATTGAAACACTGGTGCAGCGTTATCCTCAGTTGGATAGCTGTAAGGAGGAAATTTTGAAGGCATATCAGGTATTAGAGGAAGCTTATGCGGCAGGTCGCAAATTGCTCGTAGCGGGCAATGGCGGCTCTGCTTCTGACTCTGAGCATATCGTGGGCGAGTTGATGAAAGAGTTTAGACTGAAGCGCAAGATTTATGCAGCTCAGATTGACCGATTGATGCAGATTGATGCGGAGATGGGAACTGTGTTGGCTGATCATTTGCAAGGTTCACTTCCTGCTATCTCATTGGTAGGGGAACCTTCTTTGACGACAGCATTTATGAATGATGCCGTTCCGGTTTTGATTTTCGCCCAGCAGGTGAATGGCTTGGGGAAAGCAGGGGATGTATTCTTGGGTATCTCGACTTCAGGTAATAGTAAGAATGTTCTTTATGCAGCAGTAGCTGCAAAATCTAAGGGGTTGAAGGTAATAGGATTGACAGGTCAGAACGAAAACAGATTGGAAACATTCGCAGATGTTTGTATCCATGTCCCTGAGACAGAAACTTATAAGATTCAGGAACTTCATCTTCCTGTATATCATTGCTTGTGCTTGATGTTGGAAGAAAAATTCTTTGGAAATTGATAAACTCACACGAATCACACGAATCGCACGGATTTATATCAATTCGTGTTATTCGAGAGTTTCGTGTTCAAAACTAAACTCGTATGAAAACAATACTTATGGCGGGCGGTAGAGGAACCCGTATCGCAGAGCTTTTTCCTGACATACCAAAGCCGCTGATTCCAGTGGCAGGTATGCCTATCCTTGAGCGAGAAATAAGATCTCTCTGTGCGCAAGGTTTTAAAGACATCATTTTGACCGTAGGTTATCTAGCCGACAAGATTATTGCCTATTTTGGAGATGGCAGTCAGTTTGGGGTAAAGATTGATTATTTTGTAGAAGAGTCACCTCTTGGCAATGCTGGTGCTTTGTTTAGACTGAGGGAAAAAATAGGTGATGAGCCTTTCCTTCTCTTGAATGCGGATGCAGCATTCGATGTTGATTTCAATCGTATGGTTGCATTTCATCAGAATCATGGAGGGCTTGTTACTTTGTTTACTCATCCTAATTCGCATCCATACGATAGTGGATTGATTATTGCTGATGAAAACGGTCATGTAGAGAAATGGCTTGCCAAGGAAGATGAACGTCCACAGTGGTATGACAATCGAGTGAATGCTGGTCTTCATGTGATAGATTCCAAGGTTTTGGATATTAGTTTGAAATCTCTTGAAATCAACAAAGAGTCTGGATTCCCGCAAGGAAAGGTTGACTTGGACCGACAGATACTCAAACCTTTGTGTGGCTCAAACATGATGTTCTGTTATGACAGTCCTGAGTATGTAAAGGACATGGGTACGCCAGAGCGTTTTCATCAAGTGGAGGCTGATTATAAAAATGGTGTTGTTCAGGCAAAGAATCTTACCAACAAGCAGAAAGCCATATTCCTTGACCGTGATGGAACAATCAATAAATATGTGGGATTCCTTCGCAATATAGATGACTTTGAATTGATAGAAGGAGTAGCTGAGGCAATTAAGCTTATTAACCAAAGTGGATATCTGGCAATTGTTGTCACAAACCAGCCTGTGATAGCAAGAGGAGAGGTCACATGGGAAGAACTCAACGAGATACACAAGAAGATGGCAACCCTCTTGGGTAAAGAAGGTGCTTATGTTGATGGTATTTATATCTGTCCTCATCATCCAGACAAGGGATTTGAAGGTGAACGCCCAGAATACAAAATAGATTGCGATTGTCGCAAACCGAAGCCTGGTCTCTTGTTGCAGGCAGCCAAAGACTTCAATATTGATTTGTCTGAATCTTATATGATTGGTGATAGCCATCGTGATGTGGAAGCTGGCGAGAATGCTGGAGTTAAGAAGAGCATCAAGGTGGAAGAGAATAAAGCTGGTACTTTAATGGAAGTATTGAATCAAATTCTTATCGATAAATAAAAAGATAATTTATGGAATCAATTCATTTGTTAAATGTGAGAATTGACAATCTCTCATCTCAAGAATTGCTGGAGAATTTAACCCATGGAGTTCTTGTCACTCCAAATATTGACGATATTATGAAGCATCAGCATGATAAAGAGTTTCATGAGTATGCTTCACAAGCAGAATTCTCTATTTGTGACAGTAAGGTGGTTAAGTTAATGTCTTCTATTGCAGGCAAACCATTGAAAGAGGCTATTCCTGGATCAAGCTTTTTCCCAATGTATTGCGATTATCATGCTAAGGATGAAAATATTAAGGTTTTCCTACTTGGCGCTAAAGAAGGTGTTGCTGATGTAGCTAAAGAAAAAATTAACAAACGTATAGGACGAGACATTATTGTTGGAACTTATTCTCCTCCATTTGGTTTTGAGAAGGATGAGAAGGAATGCCAGCATATAGTGGATATGCTTAGTAAATCGTCTGCTAATGTGGTTTTAGTTGGTTTGGGAAATCCAAAACAAACTAAATGGATTTATAAGTATAAGGATCAGTTGCCTAACATTGATGTATTTATGGCTTTGGGGGCAACTATAGACTTTGAAGCTGGAAACATCAAACGAGCTCCTAAGATTTTCCAAAAACTTGCATTGGAATGGTTTTATCGTTTCTGCATGGAACCTAAGCGTCTCTTCAAGCGTTACTTCGTGGATGACATGCAGTTCTTTTATTACTTTGGCAAGCAGCTCTTGGGAATATACAAGGATCCTTTCCGAAAAAAGTAGGGTTACTTTCTTCGGAAGAACTTACATAGCATGGCTATCGGAAGAAGTATGATAGCTGCTATGTAGGATAATATGATGCGTATGGCTTGCTTCATGCGTGCAAAAGTACAACTTTATGTTGAAACAACAAAAGATTTTCTTTGATTTCTTGCGATTCTGCATTGGTTCTGCCAAGGAGATACCTGATACCTTGAAGGAAGCGGATTGGCAGGAGATATATCGTATCGCCAAGAAGCAATGCCTGATGGGGGTTCTCTTTGATGGTATCAAGAAGTTGCCTGCTGAACATGTAGGGATGAAGAAGGAGTTGCTGCTCCAATGGATGGCGGAAAGCCAGATGTTGGAGAAAGCAAATGTTCGGTTGAACGATGCTGCCATCCAGGTTTCTGAGTGGTTCCGGAAGAAGGGATTCAGAACCTGCATCCTGAAAGGACAGGGGAATGCATTGATGTATCCGAATCCTTATTCCCGGACTCCTGGCGATATTGATATCTGGGTGGAAGGTGGAGATAAACGGGTTATCTCCTTTGTCCGCTCTATCTCGCCTCATGAAAAGGCGTGCTATCACCACATCGAGTTCCCATCGTATAAGGGTGTGGAGGTTGAAGTGCATTATCGCCCTAGCTTCCTGCTGTGCTTCTGGCATAACAGAAAGCTTCAGAAATATTATGAGAGGGTGAAGGAGGAGCAGTTCTCGCATCGGGTGATGTTGGGGGAGCAAGGGGAGATTGCAATTCCGACGGTGGAATTCAATCTCATCTTCCAGTTGACTCATATCTTCTCGCATCTGATGAATGAGGGGATTGGGTTAAGGCAACTGGTGGATTATTACTATGTTCTTTGCGACTTTTATAAAGTCTATCAAAAATCTTCGAAAATCACCCCGTCCCTCTTTACCCTTAAAGAGGGCTCCACCTCTCACCCCGACCCTCTCACCCTCAGGGGAGAGGGAGGAAACCGCCCTACTCGGTGCTCGGAACCGCTACGCTCTAAGGATGGCGGACCATCAAAGGGCTCGCCAGATAGTGCGGGATGGGACCGCCGGGATGCTATTGGGGATATGACTTCTGCAACTGCTGCTCGCTCTTCTTTTGCTGCCAGTTCTTCTGCAGCTATCGATAGGGTGCAGAAGGAATTGAAGGAGTTGGGATTGTGGATGTTTGCCGGTGCCATTATGTATATCATGCAGGAGGTGTTCGGCATGCCTGCCTCTCGACTTATCGTTCCTCCTAATGAGAAGTATGGTAAGTTTGTGCTGAATGAGGTGCTGGAAGCTGGAAACTTCGGGAAGCATGATGAAAGGATTCGCTTTGGGAGGTCACAGCTTGGACATAATCTCCAAAGGGTATATAGGGATATGAGGCTCATCAAGTATTTTCCTGCTGAGGCATTATCGGAACCGATATTCAGAGTCTGGCATTTCTTCTGGAGGATGAAGAACAAGAAATAATATTTACAACCTGTTGGCGGAATTTAAAAAACGCCTGAAAATTAGTATATTTTTATGGAGAAAAAGTTGTGCATCTCGTTGATTTTTAGTAACTTTGTAGTGTCCAATTATAAAGTTATATATTTCACGCTATGCACAACTTGTATGCAAATTTCGTAAAAATTCTTGAGATATGCAAGGATTTCTCCAAAAATTTAGTTAATGAGCTAGGAAATATTCCTCGCCCTGGAGTCGTACCACGTTTTTCAGACCTCGAAGTTGTTGCTTTGAGCTTGACAGCCGAGCATCTTAGCATCGACAGTGAAAACAACTTGTTCGATAGGCTGAAGGAGTATAAGGCAGATATGCCAAATCTGATTTCTCGACGCCAGTTCAATGACAGGCGAAAGTTCACTGCGGAACTATGTGAGAAGATTCGTAAGCGCATAGCGTCAAAGATGGATGGTGCAGAAGAATATTTCTGCATAGATTCCAAACCAATAGAGGTGTGTCGCTTGTCCAGAGGCTTGCGTTGCAAGATGAAAGGAACAGACGTAACAAACTCTCCTGCATTTGGCTATTGCGCTACTCAGAAGATATACTACTTTGGGTATAAGCTCCACGCTGTCTGTGGGTTAAGTGGAGTTATACACTCGTATGACCTGAGTCCAGCTAATGTTCATGACATTCATTTTCTTAAAGATGTAAAGTTTCAATTCTATGACTGTTGCATCCTTGGCGATCGTGCTTACCTCAGTGCGGAACTACAGCAAGACTTGTTTTCTTCTGTAGGCATCAAGTTGGAAGTTCCATATCGCTTGAACATGAAGAATTGGCGACCAACATTTAAGCCTTATGCTAAGGCGAGGAAGAGAATCGAGACAAATTTCTCTCAACTTTGTGATCACTTCATGCTCTTCCGAAACTATGCTAAGCAAACACCAGGACTGTTTACCCGAATCATCGGGAAAATTAGCGCATTTACAGTCTTGCAATATATTAATTATGTAAACAACAGACCGATTGGCAGGGTTAAGTATGCGCTAAATTAATTCCGCCAACGGGTTATTTACAGAATAAGCGTATGGATATATCATTTACATTAAAGAGGTTAGTTATACATTCCGAATGCTCGGAAAAAGTGAGGAAGAATTTGCATCCTGCGGAATACTTGTTTAACTCTCAGGTAGAAAAAGGATTCTTTGGCACAAATATAACGGTTGAAACAATTGTTGGTGAAAATGGTTCAGGCAAGTCGACATTGCTGGAACTGATGTTTCGTATGATTAACAATCTTGCAGCCATGATGTTTTGTCGAGTGGAATGTTCGGCAGCTGATGAACTGAAATATGTATTGGGTATCTATGCGGACTTGGAATATTCTATCGGAGGTAAAGACATTGTATTGAAAGTTAGAGATACAACTCTGGCTTTGGTAGCTGATGACAAGAAAGTTTGTTTTGGCAATAATGGAATAGAAGAATTCAATGGTTTTGAAGATTATACCAATGCATCAGAACAAAAGATATTTGAATTGACATCCTCATTCTTCTACACAATTGTTACAAATTATTCTGTACAGGCATATGTGGCATCAGATTACTCCGAAGAAAAATGTCTTGTATATGATAGGAAAAAAAAGTGTTGGAAGAAAGACAAAGGAACTTGGATAAACAGCTTGTTTCATAAAAATGATGGCTATATGTGTCCTATCAATCTGAATCCTTACAGGGATGATGGGACAATCAATATGCATAATGAGACAGCATTGACCATGTATCGTATCACATCTCTGCTCATTGAGTTTTCGAGAGGTGCTAAACATGGGCAATATTTACATGGATATGAACTGAAAAGCATTGAATACAAACTTGATTCATTCAAGTTAATCAAGGGCTTCAAGAGTGTAAACGCCAAAGAGTCTGGTATTCAGAAGTTGTCACGAATACTTGATGCCTTTAAGAAAGCTTGTAAGAGAGAGAACAGAAATAGTGCCGCCAATCTGATTTTAGGAAACTTCCAAATTCCTCTTGCTGGAGAAAATGATGATAACATATTGTGGATGGCTCGTCTTTACTTGGTATGCAAAGTGTTGTCAATAGCCGATAAGTATCCTATGTACCAAAAGTTCAAGGCGATATCGAACCTGGAAATTGTTTTGTGCACAGAAGTTCCTTTGGCACAGAAAGGTATGTACAAAAAGCTGGCTAAACACGTAAAAGACGACAAGTCACATATTGGCATTAAAGTCTGGCAAACTGTTTTCTTCTTATCTCGCTTTAAAAATGTACCAGATATAAACAACCTTTACAAGAAGTTTACCTATGACCAATATGAAGAATGGTTGGGAAATCCTCACATAGAACAATCTGTATACGATAGAATGTATTTCCTTCCGCCTTCATTGTTCTCCGCAAAGGTTATTCTGAAAAAGGTAGATGAGAATGGTAGGACAAAAGGTATTGTTCCCTTCAATCGATTAAGTTCTGGCGAACGACAATTCATGTTTACGACAAGTGCCATCCTATACCACCTTCTCAACTTACGTTCTGTGCGTAAGGGAAGACCATGTTATAGATGTTTTAATATAGTACTTGATGAAGTGGAATTATGCTTTCATCCAGAATACCAAAGGACTTTTATATTTGATTTCTTGCGAATAGTCAGTTTGTTGGGATTTCAAGACAGATGTAGCCTAAATATATTGATTACAACTCACTCGCCTTTTATTCTGTCTGACGTACCAAGTACCAACATATTGTACTTGAAAGATGGGCACCCCGTAGATAAGAGTTCGCTAATTAATCCATTTGCAGCCAATGTGAATGATATTTTGCGACAGAGTTTCTTTTTGGAAAATGGATTCATTGGAAAATTTGCGCAAAGGAAGATAAAACGCCTTGTTACCTTTTTGAGTACCAACGATGAGAATCGTAATGATTATAATATGGATTTGGCCCCAGCGTTGATTGAAAAGGTTGGTGATCCGCTTTTGAAAAGAACACTTTATAAGATGCTGGATGAATTCTATGTGAGAAATCCGCAAGTAAAAAGGCATGATGAGAAGGTGGTCAGCAAGGAAGAGCGCATTGCGGAGCTGAAACGTGAGTTGGGAAAATTGGAAAGGGAGGATTAGTCATGCGAAAGATTTTTATTGACAGTAATGTTCAAGCGATTGCTGAAGAGTATCGGGATGAAGTTTTGAAGCATCTTCATTACGGTCCTCAAAACATTTTGGTTAATCCCTTGAAGAAATTGAAGAGATTCAAAAAGTATTTTGAAGATGGGGAGGTGAAAGTACCCTCTGGTAAAGATGCCAAAGGGAAACCTATTTATGCAAAGATAACGAATGATACTTCAATAAAGTATAAGGATTATCTTCAGATGGTAATAGACCGTTATCCAAATGATTTGTTGACTTTGCTTCCTTCGGATTTCACCACTCTAAATAATTTACTATTGGCAACATTGGGGGATGATGGCTCCTTACTGGATAAAGAGTTGAAAGTAGGGAGTAAAAAAGCTGATTCATTTCACAATCTTTTGATTTCTTCTTTGATGTATAATGAAATCAGGACTTATATCTACCCAAAGTTTTTAAAAAAGGTTGGCGTGAAGACATGTGTATATTGCAACGCAAATTTTGCCATTACAGATGATAATGGAGTAGCCTATTATACGGTAGATCATTGGAAGCCAAAGTCGAAATATCCTTTCTTGTGTATCTCGTTTTTCAATCTTGTACCATGTTGTTTTTCATGCAACAGAAATAAAGGTGATGATGATGACGAGTTTTTCCGTCTTTACGAAGATGATACAAATGCAGATTTGAACGTACTTCATTTCGAATTGCCGCCAAAGAATGAAGCGGAATATATGTTGACGCATAATGTTGATGTACTATCAGTAGAGTTAAAAGAAAGCAATCCTTTATATAAGGATGTTTGTAAAAACATGGATAAAAAGTTGCACATCAATGCCATTTATCAGGAGCATAAAGATGTGGTGGAAGAAGCTATCTGGCGAAAATACGCCTATAATGACGAGAATATAAAGGCCTTGAAAGCTTCGTTTGCAGAAAGTAAGCTTGCCTTGACGGATGATGATGTCAAGCGCTTTGTGCTTGGAACGTATTATGACGATGATGACATACATAAAAGACCTTTGAGCAGATTGAGGAAAGACATACAAAATATGTAATACAAAAGCAGATAAAAGAGAAATGACTACAAACACTAATATAGACTATATACGCAAGATAGGAAGTAATATCCACTCCATGTCATTCATTATTGGAGCAGGTTTCAGCAAGAACATTTCAGACAAGTATCTTTCATGGGGAGAACTCTTGAAGGATATGATTCATGAGATGTATGCAAAGGAAATGCGTTCTGGATATATGAATGAGTGGGAAATAATAGACAAATATGGCTATTTAGTCATTGCCAGCGAGTATATCAGGCGAAAGGGGTATCATGAGGCAATAGATGTATATATTGAGCAACGGACACCTGAGCTTATATGTAATGAGGAAGGAAAGTATGATTTGAAGTTAGGCAAAGAGGTACTGAAGGATGTAGATGTGTCCCTTCACCGAACTTTGTTGAATATGAAGGTTAAGAATATCTATACATTCAACTATGACAATGCTTTGGATGTATATCGAGACTTGACTTATACTTCTGAGCGAGCAAGAGAAATAAGACAAAGCGATTCTAATCTGAAACAGATTAATGAGATTCTGTCAAAGGTCGTAAGTTTGAAAAGTGACTTGGCATCCTTAAAAGACCATTCTTCTGATGAGTATAAAATAAGCGATTTGAAAGAGAATCTGGATAAACGATATGAGGAAATAGTAAACAATCCTGTGGCTCAGAGAGTGTACGATTTTCAAGATTGCAAAGGAAAAACAAAAAAAGAAATTCTTGATGAAGTTTGTAATGCTACTTCATTATACAGACAGCAGATTTTGGAATCTGTGATTCAATGGAATACTCACAAACAAGATGCATATTTTGTTGTGAAAAAGAGTGGTGACATTACTATTGGCGATGCGAGACGCAACATATTCAAACTTCATGGTTCGCTAAGGAAGTTGGACAACAAGGAAGAGTACATTGATTATGGCTTTGATTATGATAATCATACCCAGTACATCATCGCACAGGAGGATTATGACTCATACAACCAGAAGCATGAGGCTTTTGTTGACTTGATGCGTATCAGTTTATTGAAAGATGCTTATTGTATCATCGGTTTCTCCTGCGATGATCCTAATTTCTTACTTTGGATAAATTGGGTAAAGGATATTGTAGATAGGGAAGCTGCCGCAAATAAAGAAGAAAGCTTTTGGAACAAATACTACATCAATGTTGATAACAAGGAATTAGACCAAGACAAGAAATTGTTACTCCATAATCATTATATTAGAGTCGTTGATTTATATAAGGTCTATCCAACAGCAAGCGACCGAAAAGAAAGATTGCTCGCATTTTTTGATGATATAAATAAGATGCAGACTGCCAAGTCTATAACAAATGACTTTTGGGAACATTTTGATTTCAACTCAAACAACTCTTTACAAGAAAAGAATACGGTAGTATATGATAAGAAGAAAATTGATAAGGTGTGGAATCTAACAAAAGACAATCCTTTTTCTTTCTTGTCAAAACCATTCGAGTATTACCGTTTCTATTTTTTGGAAAGAATTAGAAATGTTATCAAGGCGAGACTGATGGATGAAAGTATCTGTAAGTCCTTTTTGATGGCAGCAAATCAAGATAATCTTCCTTTGGATGTTGTACTTGACGATGATGAAGTAGCTTATATTTCAGACTTTGTCTCATCTGTAGCTGACATTTCATTAAGAGATAACTATAAACAGTTGACAGATGAAGGAAAGTTATTGGATAATGAATGGGAAGCGGACGAGTTAGATAATACTGACCAATCAGTATTGAATCAAATCACACAAAGCCTTTTCAATTTTGATTTTGAGAAATGCTATAAACTGATTAAACATTGGACTCCTCTAAGTCAATATTATCAAACGATTCGCTTTATGATACAGGCTTCATTGAGAAGAAAAGTTAAGATTGAAGAATTGGAAAACATCCTTACTGTTCATGAAAGTCCCAAATATAACAATGACCAAGAATATATGGTAGCATTGGAATTGCCATTAGGGCTTCATGAATATTTTTGGGGTGATAAAAACTTCAATGCCAAGTCAGAAGCGATACAAGCGAAAATTGAAGAGATAGTTTCCAAGAACAAAGATGTCATACGACTTTCTGATTATTTTACGAGACTACAGAAAGAACTAAGAAAAGAAGAGAAGGTGATACCGTTGGGACGTAGCGGACGAACAATAACATTCGGAAGTTCTGACAGTGTAACATTGGGGGCCATACGAATATTACAGGTACTTGTAAAATTAGGATTCGTAACAAGAAATACGTTTGCAAGATGGTTCTCTAATGAAAGTCTTTATCGAATTGTGGAAAGACTTTATACATTCTATCCTTATCCATGTCTTTATTTAGCTTCTCAATGCACCAATAAAGATTTTTCGAGACGAGTAGCCCAGTTGTATTGTTTCAGCAGTTCGGAAGAAATTCAAAAAGCATTGCCAGATATTTTCGTTAAGATACTTAGGGCTTGCAGTTCTGAATATCTATCAGAGGAAAGAAAAAACACGTTGTATATCTATGCAACCATATTCATCAAACGTGTACATCCTAAACATTGGAGGAAAGAATTTAGGACTTTGTACAGGAAGCAAAAATTGGGGTATCGAAATGAAAGGGAATTTTATGAGACAAAATATAGTTTTGCCCAACAAGCGGTTGCTTATATGGATGACGCCTCTTTTTCGCATGAAATAATTGATAGCATTTTAGATCAATACTGCGTTAAATTAATATTTAATCGTCTGTAAATCAATAACTTATATTAAGAAATTCTTATGAAAACTTAACTATAAAAAGTTGGTCAAGTCGCTGATTTTCAGTAACTTTGCAAATCACGACAAACGCAAAATTATATGAATACAGGACTTGACCAATATATGGATATCTTTAAAGATGCAGTTGAAGATTCGGCTGCAAAGTTAACAAAAAGTTTCGAGAAAATACTCATCGAGGTGATAATTTTGTTCATGGTAATACCAAGAAAGATAAATTTCACCCAAATGGGGAGGTATGGCTCGCATGTTGAGCAAACCTATCGCAACGCATTCGGCTTAAAAAAGTCGAAAAGCATTGACTGGCTCAAACTTAATGTCTCACTTGCCAAGCGCTTCTTTGGTAAACAGGGAAGATGGGCTATTGCCATTGATCCCAGCTACATCAGCAAAGCTGGCAA
>OLWH01000396.1_pt1 | contig 21348 bp, 17 predicted proteins | sample 1673381 | NCBI WGS metagenome assembly OLWH01 (sample SAMEA103958110, study PRJEB25191) | human gut metagenome | reverse complement strand
CTTGCCGGTGATGACGCCGCCCTCAAAGCGGTCGACGATCTTCTTGTACTGGCCGTACATATAGCCGACCTCGCGGGCGCCGACGCCGATGTCGCCGGCCGGGGTGTCGGTGAACTGGCCGATGTGGCGATAGAGCTCGGTCATGAAGCTCTGGCAGAAACGCATGACCTCACCGTCGGACTTGCCGTGGGGGTCAAAGTCAGAGCCGCCCTTGCCGCCGCCCATGGGCAGGGTGGTCAGGGAGTTCTTGAGGATCTGCTCGAAGCCGAGGAACTTGATGACGGACAGGTTGACCGAGGGGTGGAAGCGCAGACCGCCCTTGTAGGGGCCGATCGCGGAGTTGAACTGCACACGGTAGCCGCGGTTGACCTGGACCTTGCCGTTGTCGTCCACCCAGGGAACGCGGAAGATGATGATGCGCTCGGGCTCGACGAAGCGCTCCATGAGGCCGGCTTCTTCCCACTCGGGGTGTTTGTCGACGACGTACTGAAGGCTCTCAAAGACTTCGTCAACGGCCTGCAGGAACTCGGGCTCGTTGGGGTGGTTCTTCTGAAGGTCGGCGAAGACGCGGTTCAGATATGCATTGTTGATCATTTTCTTACCTCTTTCTTATTATTCGCTTTGCTCTCAAAAACGGCCTGAGCGGCCAATTTCGCTTATCATGGTAACGCAAACGGAGAGGGAATGCAATATCCGTTTTCCATATATTTTCTCGATTTTTTTGTGCAAAAAGTCAGAAAGCGTGCTTTAAATCGCTTCGTTTTCGTCAAAAAAACAACGCTCTGCGGGCGCGTATAGAACGGCCGGGCGTTATTTTTATGCAGGTGCAAAAAAACCGCTTGACAAATTATTCTAACGAGTATAAACTAAGGGCGAAAGTTATCCAAATGCATAATAATTTTGCAAACGGAAAGGAGGGACGCGGATGCGGCGATGTGAGGTGTGTTTTGCGCCGCTGCCGCCGTGGGCCGAGGCGTATCTGTGGCCGTGCGTGCGCGGCGGGCTGACGGTGTGCGCCGACTGCTTTGACACGCTCGTGGGCAGCCTGTCGCGGCGGGAGCTGGCCGCGCGCCTGGGCGCACCGGGGGTGTGAGGGGGCGCGCAAAAGAAAAATACCGACCGTCCAGAAGGACAATCGGTATTTCTGGTGGGGGAAGATGGATTTCCCCTGACGGGGATAAACTTCGACTCCATCTTCCATGCAAAGAAAAATACCGACCGTCCAGAAGGACAATCGGTATTTTTGGTGGGGGAAGATGGATTTCCCCTGACGGGGATAAACTTCGACTCCATCTTCCGCGCAAAGAAAAATACCGACCATCCAGAAGGACAATCGGTATTTTTGGTGGGGGAAGATGGATTCGAACCATCGAAGGCATTGCCAGCAGATTTACAGTCTGTCCCCTTTGGCCACTCGGGAATTCCCCCATATGCAATTTGTCAGAAGGTGGAGCTGGTAGACGGACTCGAACCCCCGACCTGCTGATTACAAATCAGCTGCTCTACCAACTGAGCTATACCAGCACAACACCGGCCTATGTATCATAGCAAAACCGACTATGTTTGTCAACAAAAATTTTCGGAAAATTCAATGTTTTTGGAGGGAGAGCATGCAACTGATCGAATTGGCGGCGCAGTACCGCGCCACGGGCAGCGCGCTGCGTGCGCGCGCAGCCACGCTGCGGCTGGAACTGGCGGCCATGCCGCGCTCCGGCCGCGCCCGGCGCGAGCTGGAAACGCGCATCGCGCGCCTGGAGCAGATGGCGGGCGAGACACTGCGCACGGCGGGCTATCTCGCGCATTATTACGACCCCGACTGAGGCCGCGCGCGGCCCCGGTTTGCGTTCCGGCGGCAGGTGTGGTATACTGATCGGCATGAAACGTTTACATAGGAAAAACAATTGTACATTCCGCCGCGTGCTGGCCGTGCTGCTGGCAGCGGCGATGACGTTCGCGCTCACGGGCTGCTCCGTGCGCGAGCTGCACATCGGCCAGGTCGAGGTGAACACCGGCGTCGCCACCGCGTGGATCACCCCCGCCAGGGGCGTGGACAGGTTCGATATTCCGGCGTCCGACTTCTCCGCCGGGGCGGACGGCTCCGTGACCTACACCGGCACGGCCTACCGCGCGCTGCAGGGCATCGACGTGTCCACGTTCCAGCAGGACATCGACTGGCAGGCCGTCGCGGATTCCGGCATCGCCTTCGCGGTCATCCGCGCGGGCTACCGGGGCTACGGCAAGGGCAGCATCGTCGAAGACGACCGCTTCCGCCAGAACGTCGCCGGGGCGCGTGCGGCGGGGCTGCGCGTGGGGCTGTACTTCTTCTCGCAGGCGGTCACGCCCGAGGAGGCGGCCGAGGAGGCGCAGTGGCTCGTGGACGCGGCGCGTGATTACAAGATCGACATGCCGCTCGTGTTCGACTGGGAGAACATCGACCAGAGCACCGTCGCCGCCGGCGACACGGTGCGCACCGCGGAGATGACCGGCGAGGATGTCACGGCCTGCGCCGTCGCGTTCTGCGAGACGGTCACGGCCGCGGGCTACGACGCCGCCGTCTACGGCAACCGCTGGCAGGGGTACTATGACTACGACTTTACCCAGCTCAAAGACTATGCCTTCTGGGTGAGCGCGCCGGGCACGGCGGACGATTTTTACTACGCACACGATTTCTGGCAGTACAGCTATGACGGCACGGTGCCGGGCATCTCCGGCAGCGTGGACCGCGACCTGTGGTTCGTGCCGATCACGACCTGAGGAGGCACATGATGAAAAAACGATTTTTGACGCTGCTGCTCGCGCTGGTGCTCGCGGCGTCGCTGGCGGTGCCGGCCGCGGCCGCGCAGGCGCCGGTGGAGGTGGCGAACGCGCTGGAGCTGGCGCAGGCGATGGCCGCGCCGGTGTCTGCGCGCGGCCTGCTGCGCGCCCGCGCCGCTGCGGCGGAGCCCACGCGCGTGGTCGCCTTCGCGCCCGCGCTCGCGGACGGGTACGGCGCCGACCGGGTGCTGCATCTGGCGGCGTGGCAGGAATACGTGCTCGAATTTTCGGATGCCGGGACCGCGCAGCGCGCGCTCGCGCGCCTGCGCTCCGACCCCGATGTGACGGACTGCTTCCTCGACGAGGCGGTCACGGCGGACGACACGCTCGCCGGTCTCTGGGACGAGACGGCCAGCCGCTCCTGGGGCGGGCATGAAATGGGCCTCACCACGCTGCGCCATCAGGCGGACGTGCTCCTGCCGGCCGGACGCCGCGCGACGGTCGCCGTCATCGACACGGGGGCCGACTGCACGCACCCGCTGCTTGCCGGCCGCGTGTCGGCCCGCAGCTATGACTTTGCCAACAACACGGCCGACGTGACCGACGTCAACAGCCACGGCACGGCCACGGCCGGCCTCGTCGCCGACCTCACGCCCGACGAGGTGGACGTGATGGTCCTGCGCGTGTACGACGACGACAACCTCTCGAAGCCGTCGCTCGTGCTCACGGCGCTCGAGTACGCGCTGGAAAACGGCGCGACCGTCGTCAACATGAGCCTCGGCTGGCCGAACGCCATTGAAAAGGGCTATTCCTTTTTAAATAGCGTCCTCGCGCAGGCGTATGCCTCGGGTGTCGTGGTCGTCACGGCGGCGGGCAACCGCAGCCAGAGCAACCCCGGTGCGAACGCGGACGATGTCTATCCCGCCAATCAGGCGGCGGTGCTCACGGTCTCGGGCGTGGACCGCGACCTGGCGTTTGACGGCGGCTATTCGGCCTCCGGCGCGTCGGTCGACCTGTGCGCGCCGGGCACGAGCGTCTCGGTCGCGGCGCCGGACGGCGGCATGACGACGCGCAGCGGCACGTCGTTTGCCGCGCCCCATGTTGCGGCGGCGGCGGCCTGCGTGCAGCTCGCGCAGCCGGGCGTTACGGCCGCGCGTGTGCGCCAGACGCTCTATGGCTATGCCGAGGACCTCGGCGCGCCCGGCCGCGACGATCGGTACGGTTACGGGCTCCCGGTGCTCACGCAGTGCTTCCACGACCGGCTGTGTCCGGGGCAGCGCTTCGCGGACATGCCGGGCGCGGGCGTCTGGTCGCACGACGGGCTGGACTACTGCATCGCCGCGGGGCTGATGTCCGGCACGTCGGACGTCACCGTCTCGCCGGATATGACCGCCAGCCGCGCGCAGCTCGTGCAGCTGCTCTGGGCGGCGGCGGGCAGCCCGGAAACCACGGGTACGCTGCCGTTCACGGACGTTCAGCCCGGTGCGTGGTACTATGCCGCGGTGCGCTGGGCGTACCGCACGGGGCTTGTTGCCGGCACGTCGCCCACGACGTTTGACCCCAACGCCGCCGTCACGCGGCAGGACCTCGCGGTCATCCTCTATGAGCAGTCCGGCCGCCCGGCGGCGACCGGCGGAGAGCTGGCCGCCTTCCCGGATGTTGGCCACGTCGCGGGCTATGCCTATGCCGCGCTCACCTGGGCGGTCGCGCAGGGGCTCGTCAGCGGCGTCGGCACGGCGGCCGGCGCGCAGCTCGCGCCGCGCGGCTACGCCAGCCGCGCCCAGGTCGCAACGATCCTCACAGCCTACTACGACCGGTAAAAACGAAGAAAACAGCCCCCGCTTCCGTCCGGAAGCGGGGGCTGCTGTTCTTTTTCCCTGCCGCGCTTATGCCTCCGGCGCGGGCTCCTCGGTCACCTCGACCTCGATGTCCTCCGGCTCGACGACGACGTCGGCGTCCACGGTGTGCAGATCCGGCGCGGGGCGGTACTCCTTCGCGGCGGCGCGCAGCTCGTCCATCTGCGCCTCAAGCTCGGCGACGCGGGCGTTTGCGTCCGTCACCTGCTGGCAGAGGTCGGCGAGGAAGGCGTCGGCCGTGTCGCGGTAGTTCTCGTAGTACAGGCGGCCGATCTCGGTGTACGTGCGCTTGATGCGCTCGAGCTCGGTGTTGCAGTCCACGGTCAGGTGCGCCATGCGCGAGGCGTACTTGGCGCGGTCGCCCACGGCGTGGGCGGCGCCGGCGACCTTGTCGCGCATCTCGTCGCTGACGACCTTGCTGGCGGCGTTGGTCACGGTCTCGCCGGCCTTGCTGGCGGCGTCCGTCACGGCGACGGTGGCCTTGCCGGCCGCGTCGACGACCTTGTCTTTCAGGCTGTTGAGCATGTCATGGTAGTTTTTCATGGATAAAAAACCTCCTTGCAAGTAAATACGATGGATGTTTTATGCGTTCGGCTGCTCGCCGCGGTCGACATAGCGCGGCGGGTGCCGGAGCTTTCCGGTGTAAAGCAGCGCGAGCACGACGGCCGCCGCCGCCGCGGACACCCCGGCCAGCAGCTGGCTGACGCGGATGCCCGTGCCGGTGATGTACAGGCTGTCGGTGCGCAGCCCCTCGATGAGCGCGCGGCCGATGCCGTACCACACGACGTAGAGCAAAATGAGCTCGCCGTCAAACTTCCGCTCGTGCTTTCGAAACCAGAAGTGCAGCAGCAGAAAGCCCGCGAAGTTCCACAGGCTCTCATACAGGAACGTCGGATGTACGTACACGGTCTCCCGGCCGGGGAGCGTGAGCCCCATGCGGGAGAAGGCCTCGGTCTCGCGGCCGAAGGCCTCCCGGTTCATGAAGTTGCCCCACCGGCCGATGCACTGGCCGATGAGCAGGCCGGGCGCGCACACGTCCGCCATCGCGCCGAAGGGAATTTTCTTCTTCCGGCACCAGACGATGCCGGTCAGCAGCCCCGCGATCACGCCGCCGTAGATGGCGAGCCCGCCTTCCCAGATCTTGAGCGCGTCGATGGGGTGGGCGCGGTAGTCGCCCCACTGGAAGATGACGTAGTACAGCCGCGCGCCGATGATGGCGATCGGGATCATCCAGATGAGAAAGTCGTAGAGCGTGTCCGGCTCGATGCCGCAGCGGCGGCAGTGCCGCGCGCAGTAGAGCATCGCGAGGATGAAGCCCACGGCGATGATCACGCCGTACCAGTAAAACGTGCGGCCGAAGAGCGTGAACGACGCGCTGGGGTCGATGCTCCAGCCGCCGAGCAGGGGGAAGCTGATGGCGGCGTCACGCATCATGGTCGGCATCTTCCTCGCCTCCCTTCGGGGCCACGACCGAGAGCGCCAGGCGCTCGGGCGCGAGCGTTTCGGTCAGCCATGCGGCGCACTCCGCCGCCGTGATCCCGCCCAGCAGCGGGAACGCATCCATGTGCTCGTACCCGCCGAAGAGCCCCTCGGCCATGTCGATGCACACATCGTCGAACCGGTCGAGCCCGCGCAGCCGGCTGCCGTACACGGCGCGGCGCGCCCGCTCGAAGGCCGGGCCGTCAAAGCCGTCTTTGGCGATGCGCGCGACGGTCTCCGTCACGCGCGCGCACACGGCGTCGGGGTCCTTGCTCTCGCCGCCGAGCACGGCCAGCGCGATCGGGCCGCAGTAGTCCGCGCTGCAGCCAAAGTCGTCGCCGAGCAGCCCCGCGCGGTAAAGATCGTTGTAAAACGCCGTCGCCTCGCCGAAGGCGGCCTGCAGCGCAAGCTCCGCCGTGAGCGTCTGGCGCAGGCGGGCCTCGCCTTTCTCCGCCGGGCGGAACTTTGCGCCCAGCAGCATCTGCGGCGCGGACACGGCCAGCTCCACGCGCATGCGCGCATCCGCCGGCGTCATGTCCTCCGGCTCACCGTGGTCGGCGGCCGGGACGGGAGAGCACTCCGGCGGCAGGATCTCCGCCGCGATGGCGGCCACGCGCTCCGGCGTGTCCCGGCACACGGCGCACAGCACCATGTTCGACGGCGCGTAAAACGCGCGGTGGCAGGCATAGAGCGTCTCGGGCGTGATCTCCGCGATGCTCTCGACCGTGCCGGCCACGGCGTCGCGCGCCCCGTCGCGCGCGAGCAGGCAGCGCATGAGGTTGCGCCACACGGCGCGGTCGGGGTCGTCCTCGCCCATGCGGATCTCCTGCCCGATGATGCCCTGCTCCTTGGCCACGCTCGCGTCCGTGAAGTACGGCGTCGAGACAAAGCGCAGCAGCGTGCGCAGGTTTTCTTCAAACCGGTCCGTGCAGGAAAAATAATAGGCCGTCATGTTCGTGGACGTGAAGGCGTTCGGGTCCGCGCCGTTTTCGGATAATGTCAGCAGCGCGTCCGACCCGTCGGGCATGTCAAAGAGCTTGTGCTCGAGATAGTGTGCCACACCGGCGGGTGTGTCCGTCCACGTGTCGCCTACGCGAAAGCGCCGGTCGGCCCCGCCATAGCAGGTGGCAAACACGGCGTAGCTGCGCTGAAAGTCGGGCTTGCAGAGCACACGCACGCGCAGGCCGTTCGGCAGCGTTGCGGCCCAGACGTTTTCGGGTCGTTCATTCGTCATCGGCAGGTCCCTCCGTTCCCTTGAGCAGATACACACAGTCGCACACGATCCCGGCGGCGATGTCCGTCACGTCCGTGCGCGAGACCTCTTCCACGAGCGCGGCCATCTCGGCCGGGTCGATGTCCAGCCCCTGCACCGTGCGGTTGAGCCAGTACCACGCCAGCGCGTCGGGCGCGTCGGCCGTGGCGCGCAGGTCGCTGGCCACGCTGCGGATGGCGGCCTGAAGCTCGCCGTCCGTAAAGTCGCCGGTGCGCACGGCGTCGAGCTGCGCCGTGATCTCGGTGAGCGCGCGCTCGTAGTTTTTCACGTCGATGCCGCTCGTCACGGTCAGCAGGCCCTTGTGCGTGCTCAGGCGCGAGCCGACGTAGTAGCACAGGCTGAGCTTTTCGCGCACGTTCAAAAAGAGCTTGGACGTCACGCAGCCGCCGTAGAGCGCGTTGAAGACAAACAGCGCCGGAATGTCCGGCTCCTCCATGCACGCGCCGAGGCGGTAGCCCACGGCGAGCTGTCCCTGCGCGACCGGGAGCGTCTCGGTCACGTAGCGCGGCTCGGCTTCCAGCGCGTTCATGCGGATGTCGGTGCCGATGTCCTCGTCGATCTCGCCGCGCGGCATCGTCGAGAGCACGTCCGTGAGGATGCGCGCAACGTGCCTTCCCTCGAGCGAGCCGCAGTAGAAAATTTCCACCGGGCTGGTGGCCAGTACGTCGTGGTAGCGCATGGTCAGTTTGCGGTAGTGGATGCGCTCGGCGTCCGCCTCCTCGCCGAGGCGGGGCACGGCGTAGTCCTCGCAGCAGCACATGTGCGCGTACAGGCGCTCGATGGCGTAGGCGCGCTTGTTGTTCATCCCGGCGCGGATGCGCTCGAGCAGCTTCTCGCGCTCGCTGTCCACAATGTCGGGCCGCAGCAGGCCGCCACGCGTGTTCGGGTGCAGCAGGAGGTCGGCTACGTCGGCCGCGAGCCGGGGAAAGATTTCCTTGCCCACCGCGCCGTCGTCGGCAAACTCGGCCTCAAAACCCACGGCCTGGATCTCGCCGAGCTTGCGCACGCTCGGCGTGATGCTCGCGCCGTAGAGGCTTTCGAGCTCGGCCGCGATCGTCTCCAGATCGGGCAGGCGCGTGCTGCCGCGCCGCAGCACATACGGCAGCACGGCCGTGCAGGCCGCCGTAGAGCGCCGCAGCTGCGTCAGCAGGTTCACGCTCAGCCACGCGGTCTTGAACTTGTCCGTGCGCAGGGCGGTCAGCCACACGCCGGGGAGAATTTCCGTGCGGATGCGTTCCATAAGATACGCTCCTTTCGCCTATGGTGTGTCCATAATTTTTGAATATAATATTATATCACGCCTTACCTATCTTGGGAATAGGGTTTTGGGCGTTTTTTGCCGATGCCGCCGCCGTCGTAGGCTTCACCGTCCACGGTCACGCCGTCGGGCCGCAGTCGGATGGTGTGCAGCAGACCGGCCCCGTCGCGCCAGCGCGCGGTACACTCCGGCCAGCCGGCCGGCAGGTGTGGCTCGGGGTAGAGCACGCCGCCGCGCAGGTGCAGTCCCAGCAGGTCCTCCGCCGCGATGCGCAGGTACCACCCGGCCGCGCCCGTGTACCACGTCCACCCGGCCGCGCCGGCGTTGTCCCCGCCCGCGATGTCGGCCGCGAGCACGTAGGGCTCACCCTCGTAGCGCGCGGGGTCGTGCGCCGTGGGCAGCACGGCGTGCAATATCTCCGCGCCCTCGGCCGTGCGGCCCGTGCGCAGCAGCGCCATGGCCAGCCACAGCGCGCCGTGGGTGTACTGCCCGCCGTTTTCGCGCAGGCCTGCGCCGTAGCTGCGCACGTAGCCCGTCTCGGGCGTGCGCCGCGTGATCGGCGGGTCAAACAGCCGCACCACGTTGTGCTCCCGGTCGAAGAGCTGCGCCACCGCGCTCGTGAGCGCGGTCTGCACGCGTCCGGGGTCGGCGTGCGTGTCGAGCGCGGCGAACGCCTGGGCGATCGCGTCGATGCGGCACTCGTCGCTCTCGGCCGATCCGAGCGGCCGCCCGTCGTCATAGTATCCGCGGCGGTACCACGCGCCGTCCCACGCGTCCTCGGCCGCGCGCGTGCAGTGGTCGGCGGCGAACGTGAGCTGCCCGGCCGCGTGCCCGCCCACGAGCGCGGCGAATTTCCGCGCCGTGACGGCGAAAAACCACGTCAGCCACACGCTCTCGCCCCGGCCCTGCGCGCCCACGCGGTCAAAGGCGTCGTTCCAGTCGCCGGTGCCGATATGCAGCAGCCCGTGCGCGCCCACGCCGCGCGCGAGCACGCGCATGAGCGCCCGGCGGCAGTGCTCGAGCACTGTGCCGGTCTCCGTGCCCGCTTCGAGCGGCTGGTACCGGTCGTGCTCGGCCTCCTCCAGCGCCTCGCCCGCGAGGAAGGGGTATTCTGCGCTTAAAATCTCCGTGTCGCCGGTCTTTTCCACGTACTCGCACACCGCCCACGGCAGCCACAGCAGGTCGTCCGAGATGCGTGTGCGCACGCCGTGCTCGGCTCCCGTGCCCTCGTGCCACCAGTGGCACACGTCCCCGGCGGCAAACTGGTGGGTGCACGCGCGGCCGATCTGCTCGCGCGCGGGCTTGCTGTCGAGCAGCAGGAGGTTCACCGCGTCCTGCAGCTGGTCGCGGAAGCCGAACGCGCCGCCGTTCTGGTACAGGCTCGTGCGCGCCAGCAGCCGGCAGCACAGCGCCTGGTACGCCGCCCAGCCGCCGAGATAGCGGTTCATGTCCGCGTCCGGCGTCGTCATCCACAGGCGCGACACCGCGCCCAGCCACCGCTCGCGCGTTGCGCGCAGCGCGTGCGCGGCCTCGTCCGGCTGCGTCAGGCGCAGGAGGTTGGCGCGCGTGTCGCACCCGCAGACGATCACGCCCTGCCGGTCGACGGTGCCCTCGAGCGCGAAGCAGGGGCTCAGCCCCGCGCCGGCGCGCGCGTCCATCTGCCCGCGCAGGAACGAAAACCGGTCGCACGTCCAGCCCGCGAGCGGCATGCCCGCCGCCGCGCAAAAGAGTTCGGGCGCGTCCGTGCGCACGTTCTCGGCCGTGAGCATGCCGTCCGCGAACGCCGTCACCACGGCGGGGGCGTCCGCGTCGCGCCCGGCGCAGACGAGGTCGGTGTGCCACGTGATGCGCGCGCGCCCCGCGCACTCGATGAGCAGCACGCGCGCGTCCGCGTCCTCGGGCACGAACGCCGTCACGCGCACGGACATGCCGTCCACGCTGCGCTCCCACGCCGCCCAGCCGAAGCCGTATTCCACCCGCGCCGCCCCGTCGTCGTCAAAGAGCGACACTGCGCCCGCGCGCGCTGCCATGCGCAGCGTCTCCGTGCCGCGCAGCACCCACGGGTCGCACAGCCAGCGGTTGATGCGCCCGGTGTGCGCGTTGCGGTGCCACATGTGGCCCGTGCCTGCGTCCGTTGCGAGGTAGCCGAAGCGGCCGTTGGTCAGCACCTGGCTCCACGCGCGCGGCGGCAGCCCGGTGAAGGACACCGTGCCGTCGTCGTCCCAGTGCGCATCGGCCCCTGTGGGCAGATACCGCCGGTCGCCCGGCGGGGGCAGCAGCGGCAGCGTGCAGCGCGTGCGCGCCATGCCGGGGCGGATGGCCGCGGCCGCTGCCACACCGGAGAAGGCTTCCTCCGGCACGAGGTGTACGCCGCCGGGCGCATCGAGCGTGTGCGCGAGATCGAGCGCCGCCAGCCACCCGCGCACCTTTCCGGCCGTCGGTTGCTGGTAGTCCCCGCCGTCGGCGCTGCGCAGTGCGAGGTCGCACCCCACGCCCAGCGCGCGTAGCAGCGCCCACTGCCGCAGCACGCCGCGCTCTGCCTCCGCGCACCACACCGGCAGGTCGCCCGAGATGCCCTGCGCCCAGAGCGCGGGGCGCGCCATCTGCTCCGGCACGGCGTCCGCAGCCACGGCTGGGAACAGCAGGGGAGAGACCGCCGCCATCGCGTCATCGAGCTCCGCGCCCGTCATGCCGTACTGCGCTGCGAGCTCACCCGGCAGCGCCGCCGCCATCGCCGGCGGCAGCACGAGCGCGCGCTGCGCCGCCGTGAACGCATCGTCCTCGCGCGCGCCCACGCCGAGCGCAAAGCGCACGCGCCACGGCGCGTCCGGCGCAGCCTGCACCGGCACCGTCAGCTCCACGCGCCCCGCGCGCAGCCACCCCGGCACCGGCCCCTCGGCCCGCCACGTGCCCGGCCGGTCGCACGCGGCGCACAGCCACGCCTCCGGCTTCTCGCCGCGGCCGAGGTGCCGCAGCAGCAGCGCGTCGCGCCGCAGCACGCTCTGAAAGCCCAGCCGCGCAAACGCTGGATGGTTGACATAATCTTCCCGCGGCGCGAGCACGGCCTCGAACACGAACCGCACCGTGCCCTCGATCCCGTTCGGGGACGAGAGCGTGAGCGCGCGCACCTCGCCGTTGGCGCGGCCGGGCACGGTCAGCGTCTGCACGGCGGTCACGTCCCCGTGCCGGGTGGTGAACTGCGCTGCGCGCACCGTGAAGCGCCACTGCGCCCTCTCGGCCGTGCCCGGCAGCAGCGGGCCGGAAACATCGTCCGTCTCCAGCCGCACGACCGGCCCGGCGGTGGGGTCTGCGCGCGTGCCGCGGCGGCAGACGCTCAGTGCGTGCCAGCGCGCGAAGCTTTGCCCGGCCTCCGATACGGCGAGGCAGTACGTGCCGTTCGAGAGCAGCGCGCAGCGCGGCTGTGCCGCGTCGATGCCCGAGCCCTCGGCCGCATAGTCCGGCAGGGCGCGGCGGCGCGTCTTTTCGGCCGGCTCCTCCGCCCGCCGCCGCAGCGCCGGCGCACCCAGCGGCAGCCGCTCGGACAGCAGGGTCGCGTGCGCGCGCATGGCGGGGTCGGCGAAGAACCACCGCCGCACCTGATCTGCGCACAGCGCGTTGCACGCCGCCAGCAGGCTCATGCCCTGGTGGTGCGCCATCACGCAGCGCACGATCTGCCCGCCGCCGCCTGTGCGCGCGCGGGTGCAGTCGAGCGCGTCGAAAAATCCGTGCTGCCCCAGCAGCCCGAGCGCCGCGAGTCTGCGCAGGTTGCGCATCGCCGCGCGCGGCTCCACCGCCAGCGCGAGAAAGCTGCTGTACGGCGAGAGCACGAGCTCTTTGTCCATGCCCGGCTGCAGGGCCAGCGCCGCGCAGCCGTGCGCCTTGTAGCGGTAGCTCAGCGCGCTGTCGAGCGCGAAGTACGCGCTCTCCGACACGCCCCACGCCTGCCCCGGACGCACGCGCCGCCGCTGCACATAGAGGCAGAACTTCGCGCTCTCCCACAGCAGCGAGTCGCGCACCGGCGGCAGAAACAGCTCCGGCATCAGGTACTCGAACATCGACCCCGACCACGACACGCAGCCGCGGTAGTGGTCCTTCTGCACCTGCGCGCGCGACAGGGCGCGCCAGTGCTCGCGCGGCACGTCGCCCCGCGCCACGGCGAAGTACGACGTCAGCCGCGCCTCGCTCGCCAGCAGGTCATAGTAACTCTCCGACCACTTGCCGCTGCCGGTGTCGATGCCGATGTGCATCAGCCGCCGCTGCGGGTCGTAGAGCGGGCCGAAGTCCATGCCGTCGCACAGCTGCCGCGCCCGCGCCGCAAGCTCGTCCCGCCCCCAGCCGCGCAGGGCGTTTGCCGCCGTGAGCAGGGCGGCGGCGCAGTTGCCGCTGTCCACCGTGGACACATACAGCGGGGGCATCGGCCGCAGTGTGCACGTGTGGTACCAGTTGTAAAAATGCCCGTTCCAGCGGGGTAATTGCTCCATGGTCGTGAGCATCCGCTCCGCCAGCTCCAGCCCGCGCCCGCCGTCGATACCCAGCGCGTGTGCGCCGAGGGCGGACACGAGCGCGAGCCCCATGTTTGTCGGCGACGTGCGGTGCGCCGTGCCGGTCGGCGGCTGGGACTGCACGTTGTCCGGCGGCAGGTAGTGATCCTCTGCCGTGCAGAACGTCTCAAAATACTGCCACGTCGCCTTCGCCCAGCCCAGCAGCTCGCGCTGCGCCGCGCGCGACAGCGGCGCTGCCCCGGTCGTGTTCGGCGCGCCGAGCGCCGCCAGCACGAAGGGACTGAGCACCCACACGATGCCGGCGGCCAGCCCCGTCGGGCTCGGCGTCAGGACGGCCGTGAGCAGGCCCAGCGCGCTCGCCGGCCAGAGCGCGCGCAGATACGCGCCCAGCCCGTCGCGCTTGCCCGAGCGCTGCGCCGCCGTCTGCCACTGCAGCAGATCCCGGTGCGACACGGCCATGCGCCACAGCGCCGTCACGATGGCGGAGGCGTTGAGCACCGCCTCCCACGGCAGCAAAATCAGCCGCAGCACCGTCTGCGCCACGGCGCTGGCAAGCCCATGCAGCACGTCGCTGTGGTAGCGCACGCGCGTGTCCGCCGGGTGTATGATCGGCTGGCCGAGCGCGCGGATCAGCCCCTGCGCCAGCGCCAGCAGCGCCGCATACGCCGCCAGCCGCAGTCCCGGCCAGCGCAGCACGCAGCCGAGGAAGATGGCCAGCCACGTCGCCGGGGCGACGAGCGACCGCCGCAGACTGTCCGCCAGCCGGAACCGGTCGATCGGGTGCAGCACCCGAGCGCGCCGGGAGAAGATCCACGGCGCGTTCTGCCAGTCGCCGCGGATCCAGCGGTGCGCCCGCGCGCCCCAGGCCAGCGGGGCTGCGGGGAAGGTGTCCGTCAGCTCCACGTCGCCGAGAAAGCCGCCGTGCAGGTACGCGCCCTCGAGCGCGTCGTGGCTCAGCACGCGCCCTTCCGGGATGACCCCGCCGCCGCAGCAGTCGAGCAGCGCGCGCGTCGAGAATGCCCTTGCCCGGGAAGCCGCCGCGGTCAAAGCAGTCCATATATAATTCGCCGCACGCGCCGCCGTAGGGGTCGGCGCCGCCGGGCCCGGCGAACACGCGCGCCCAGTCGGTGGCGTTTGCGCTTTCCAGCTCGGTCGCCATGCGCGGGTGCAGCAGGCCGTAGCCGCGCGTGACCACGCCGCGCTGCGCATCCACCACGGCGCGGTTGAGCGGGTGCAGCATCGCGCCCACGAGCGCGCGCGCCGCGCCGGGCGTCAGGCGCGTGTCGGCGTCGAGCGTCAGGAGGTACACCGTGCCGCTCAGGCCCGCCGCGTCCCCGGCCGCGCAGTGCAGTGCGCCCGGCCGGTCGAGCACCAGCCGTGCCAGCTCCAGCAGCGCGCCGCGCTTGCGCTCCCACGCGCTCCATTTCCCGTCGGGCGTGGGCACTCGCTTGCGCGTGAAGAGATAAAACCGGCTGCCCCAGCGCGCGTTGAGCGTCTCGATCTCCGCGCGCGCCGCGCGCAGGATGGCGGGGTCCGCCTCCGGCAGGTCGGCCAGCAGGCCGAACGTGAGCTGCCCGAGCGCGTCGCGGTTGCAGAGGTAGTATTCCTCCAGCCGCGCGCAGAGCGCGTGCGCGTCGTCCGGGGAGGTGAGCAGCGCCGCGATCACGCACAGCGTCCGCCCCTCCGGCGGGATGCCCCGGCGCAGCGCCAGCCGCGGCACGAAGCGCGGCTTCGTCACGCGCAGCAGCACCGCGTCGAGCAGGCCCTTGACCACCTCCGACACCGGGATGAGCAGCAGCACCGCGCCCGATACGCTCTTCGTGGCAAAGCCCAGCAGCAGCGACAAAAACAGCGTTCCCACCACGACGGCCGCGATGTACCACCCGCCGTCGCGCCGCTTTTCCGGCGCGCCGAGCACCTCGCGCAGCAAAAACCAGCCCACGTGCCGCCGCGCGCCCTCGCTGCTCTGCGCGCGCGCGAGCACGTCCCCGGCAATGTCGATCTCCGTCCGGCCCGTCCGCCGCGCCAGCCGCGCCACGCACTGCCGGTAGTGCGCGCGCGTGGCTTCATCCATCGCGGGGTAGACACCCACCGGGTCGCGCGCGAGGATGCGCCCCACGCGGTCGCACCGCTCGGCCATCATGCCCCACGCCGCCGTGCCGAGTGCGCGCAGGGAGGTGAAGAGCGCGGGCGCGGCCGCGCCGTCATGGGCATAGCTCTCCGCCAGCGCGCACACCACGGCCGCCTGCAGCCCCGGCACGAGCAGAGCGAGCTCCGCCGTCTCGAGCGGCAGCACGTCCTGAAACCCCTCCAGATACGCCTCCGCCGCCTTGACCGTCAGCGCCCCCTCGCACGCGCGCAGCAGCCCCGCGCAGCACGCGCCCAGTGCGGTCTGCCCGCCCGCTGTGCGCACGCGCGCGTGCCGCAGGGCCGCGGCCGCATCGCCTGCCGCCGCGGCGGCAAAGCTCCGGTTGTCGCGCAGCCACTGGCCGTTCGGCGTCTCGGGCGTGACGGTGCGCGCCATGCGCGCGAGCGCTTTTGCCGCGCGCCGGATGCGCCCGGTGTCCGCGCGGCCCCGGCCGGTCACGGTCAGGGCGCGGGCGTCGCGCCCGCCCTGCGCGCGCAGGGCGGCAGTGTTGGTTTCGGCCATGAAGATCCCTCCAGAAACGGTTTGCAATACCGGAATTTTTCCCATCCGGCCGGAAATCTATGCGGTGACAAGAAAAAATACTTGACACCCGTGCGCCGGGGGCGTATACTACTCGTGCTGTAAAGGAAAAATGGTTTACAGCGAGGAGGGACCCCACCATGCCGGATGAGACCGTGTGGCGCACGATGCTGTTCGATTTTTACGGCGATCTGCTCACGGACAAGCAGCGGGAGTATTACGACCTCCATTATAATCAGGACCTCTCTCTGGCGGAGATCGCCGCCAGCAGCGGCATTTCGCGCCAGGGCGTGTGGGACAACATCCGCCGCGCGGACGCCGCGCTGCGCGATACGGAGGCCCGGCTCGGTCTGGTGCAGCGCTTCGCTGCGCAGCGCACGGCCGCGGCCGCGCTGGAGGATACGCTCACGAAGCTGCGCGATACCGTCGGCGGCGACGCCCGGCCCCTGGCCGAGCAGGCGCTGCGGCAGCTTCAGGATCTGAAAGGATAGATACCATGGCATTTGAATCCCTGTCGGACAAGCTGACCGAGGCGTTCAAACGCCTGCGCGGCAAGGGCCGGCTCACGGAGGCCGACGTGAAGGAGGCCATGCGTGAGGTCAAGCTCGCGCTGCTCGAGGCGGACGTAAACTTCAAGGTCGTCAAGGACTTTGTGCGCAAGGTGACCGAGCGCGCCACGGGCGCGGATGTGCTCGAGAGCCTCTCGCCCGCGCAGATGGTCATCAAGATCGTCAACGAAGAGCTCACCGCCCTCATGGGCAGCGAGAACCAGAAGCTGAACATCAGCTCCCAGTCGCCGAGCGTCGTCATGCTCGTCGGCCTGCAGGGCGCGGGCAAGACGACCAACGGCGCCAAGCTCGCCGGCCTCATGCGCAAGCAGGGCAAGCGCCCGCTGCTCGTCGCGTGCGACGTGTACCGTCCCGCGGCCATCCAGCAGCTCGAGACCGTCGGCCGCCAGCTCGACATTCCCGTGTTCCAGATGGGGCAGGGCGACCCGGTCGAGATCGCGAAGGCCGGCATCGAGCACGCGAAAAAGCACGGCAATGACCTGGTCTTTCTCGACACGGCCGGCCGCCTGCACAACAAGGCAAACCTCATGAACGAGCTCAATAAGATCACCCGCGTCATCCGCCGCGAGCTGCCGGAGGCCGACATTGAAACGCTCATGGTGCTCGATGCCACGACCGGCCAGAACGGTCTCATCCAGGCCAAGCAGTTTCTCGACACGGCGGACCTCACCGGTATCGTGCTCACGAAGCTCGACGGCACGGCCAAGGGCGGCATCGTCTTTGCCATCGCAAACGATCTGCAGCTGCCGGTGAAATACGTCGGCGTCGGCGAGCAGATCGACGACCTGCTGGAGTTCAAGCCTGCGGAATTTGTGGAGGCGCTGCTGTCATGATCCTTGCGAGCAACAACGCACATAAGCTTGAGGAGTTTCGCGCCATCTTTGCGGATATGGGCATCGAGATCATCCCGCAGAGCGCGGCCGGCTGCCACTTCGAAGTGGACGAGACGGGGGAGACCTTCGAGGAAAACGCCTATCTGAAGGCCATTGCCGTCACCCGCGCGACGGGGCAGCCCGCCGTCGCGGACGATTCCGGCCTCATGGTCGATGCGCTCGGCGGCGCGCCCGGCGTGCACTCGGCGCGCTATACCGGCCGGCATGAGGACTCGGACGCCGCACGCTATACGCTCCTGCTCCGCAATCTCGGCGACCGTACCGACCGCACGGCCCGGTTCGTGTCGTGCATCTGCTGCACGTTTCCGAACGGCGACGTCCTGCGCGCCCGCGGCACCTGCGAGGGCAGCATCCTGTTTGCACCGCGCGGGGAAAACGGCTTCGGCTATGACCCCGTGTTTCAGCCGGACGGCTATGCCTGCTCCATGGCGGAGCTGCGTCCGGAAGAGAAAAACGCCATTTCTCATCGTGGGAATGCGCTCAAAATCCTGAAAGAAGAATTGAGGAACTACTATGCTGACAAGTAAACAGCGCGCCCAGCTGCGCGGCCTCGCCGCGACGGAGGACACCATCGTCCACATCGGCAAGGGCGGCATTACGGACAATATCATCACCCAGATGAGCGACGCGCTCAAGGCGCGCGAGCTCGTCAAGGGCCGCGTGCTCGAAAACTCGCTCCTGACGGCGCGCGAGGCGTGTGACCAGCTTGCCGAGACCTGCCGCGCCGAACCCGTGCAGGTCATCGGCTCGAAGTTCGTGCTCTATAAGCGCAACGAGCAGAAGCCGAAGATCGAGCTCGTGAAAAAGGCAAAGAAATGAAGATCTGCATCTATGGCGGCAGCTTCAACCCGCCGCATCTGGGACATACGGCCGCGCTGCGCGCGGTGCGCGCGGCGATCCGGCCGGATCTGACGCTTGTCATCCCGGACCGCATCCCGCCGCACAAGGAGCTCACGGCGGGCAGTCCGGAGCCGGGGGAGCGCCTGCTCATGACGATGCTGGCCTTTTCTGGCGAGCCGGGCGTGGAGGTCTCCGACATGGAGCTGCACCGCTCCGGCAAGAGCTATACGGCCGACACCGTGCGCGAGCTGCGCGCGTGCAATCCGGATGCGGAGCTGTACCTCGTCATCGGCACGGATATGCTCACGACGTTCGAGGAGTGGCACGATTTCCGGTATCTGCTCGGGCAGGTGACGCTCGTCGCACTCGCCCGCACGGGCGATGAGCATGATGAGGTGGAGCGCTTCAGCGCCTACCTGCGCGAGACGTATGCCGCCCGCGTCATCGCCCTGCCGGCCGAGCCGATTCCGGTTACGAGCACGGCCGTGCGCGCGCTGCTGCCGCAGCGGCGGGGCAGCGAGTACCTTGCGCCGAATGTGTATGCGCACATCATCCAGCAGCGGCTCTACGGCGCAAAGCCCGATCTTAACTGGCTGCGCGAGCAGGCTTACCCCATGCTCAAGCCGCGGCGTATCTCCCACGTCTGGGGCTGCGAGCACGAGGCGCGCCGTCTCGCCGAGCGCTGGGGCTGCGACCCCGATGCTGCTGCAGAGGCCGGAATTTTGCACGATTGCACGAAAAAATTAGAGCTATCTGACCAATTGCTATTGTCTGAAAAATATGGTATCATGAACGATACGGTCGAAACGGCCAACACCAAGCTCCTGCACGCCAAAACCGGCGCTGCCGTGGCGAAGGACCGTTTCGGCGTACCGCTTGAGATAGAAAACGCCATCCGCTGGCACACGACCGGCAAACCCGATATGACTACGCTCGAAAAGGTCCTGTACATGGCCGACTATATCGAGCCGTCGCGGGATTTTGACGGCGTGGACGAGCTGCGGCGGCTCGCTTACACCGATCTCGACGCGGCCATGGTGCTCGGGCTGAAAATGAGCCTCGAGGATCTGGAGGCCGGCGGCATCACGCCGCACGAGAACACGGTGCAGGCATTAAACTGGTATCAGGGCAGGGAAAAAGAATATGAAAAGACGACAGAGTGACGATCGCTATCCGGGCGATTACGGCGGATATGACGATCAGGGTTACGACCGTTACGACGGCGGCTATGATGACGGCTACGACGACGGCAGCGGCTTTCAGGACGACCCGTTTTCCGAGACGTCCGCGGCGGTGAATCACCGCGTGCAGGCGCAGCAGTCGCAGGCAAAGCGGAAGAAAAAGAAGAAAGTGCGCATCACGATCATTGTGGTCGTGGTGCTGGCGCTGCTTATCGGCGAGTTTGCGATTCTGATGAATCACTGGGTCAGCCCGCCGAGTCTGAGCGGCGGCAATCCAGACGACGGTGTGAACGTCAGCGCCGACGGCCGCAAGAAGGGGTGCTATACGTTCCTCATCGCCGGCAAGGACCGCGCGGCCGGTCTGACGGATACGGTGCTCGTCGGCATGCTCGACACGGAGAATAAGTCTCTGAAATTTGTCAGCATCCCGCGCGACACGGCCGTGAACGTGTCCTATAAACCCAAGAAGATGAACCAGTACTACGCCGCGGCCGAGAACAACGGCAAGGACGGCGTGGAGGCGCTCATCGGCGGCGCGGAGCAGATCCTCGGCTACCGGGTCGACAGTTATGCGCTCTTTGACGTGGAGGTGTTCGTCGAACTCATCGACGCCATGGGCGGCATCGACTTCGACGTTCCGGTCGATATGGACTATGACGACCCCGGTCAGAATCTGAGCATCCATGTCCAGAAGGGCTATCAGCACCTCAACGGCTATCAGACCATGGGTGTGTTCCGCTTCCGCAACACGTATGCCAACGGCGATATCGGCCGCATCGACGTGCAGCACCAGTTGCTTAAGGCCATGACGAGCCAGTTTTTGAAGCTGCACAACATCCCAAATCTCAACAAACTCATTGACATCTATGAAAAGGACGTCACCACAAACCTGTCGGCAGGCAACGTGATGTTCTACGTCAAGGAGTTTTTGAAACTTGATGAAAGCGCCATCTCGTTTGAGACGATCCCGGCCAACTACAACGGTACCAAAAACGGTATGTCCTATGTGTTCATCCACGTGGATGAGTGGCTGGATTATCTCAACACCTGGCTCAACCCCTATACAACGGAGATCACGTCCGCGAACGTGGACATTCTCTATGAATCCAATGGGCAGGTCGTGGCCACGTCCGGCACCGTCCAGGGCCCGAACAAATGGTAACGAAAAGGAAGGATGTAGCATTATGATGCCTGCTAACGAGCTTGCCACGGTTATCGTCAAGGCGCTGGACGCAAAAAAGGGCGAGAACATTCAGCTGCTCAAGACCCGGGAACTGACGACGCTGGCGGACTATTTTGTCATCTGCACGGCCAGCTCCTCGACGCACGTCAAGACCCTGACCGACGCCGTGGAAGCGGCGGCGGACGACGTGGGCGAACCTGTCCTGCGCCGGGAGGGCCACCGCAGCGGCAGCTGGGTCCTGCTCGACTACGGCTGTGTGATCGTGCACGTGTTCCAGGACGAGGCCCGCAAGTTTTATGATCTGGAGCGGCTCTGGAGCGACGCGGAGGTCGTGGACATCTCCGACATGCGCGCTTAAAGCACCAACAGGAACCAACCGGGGCGGACCATCGCGCCGCCCCGCGATCTACTTATGATTTTTTGATTTTTCAGAGAGAAGTGAATGTTATGAAGTACGATTTCCAGGCGATCGAGAAAAAATGGCAGGCGCGCTGGGAGAAAGAAAAGCCCTTTGCAGCCGTCACCGGTGACCCGCGGCCGAAGTTTTACGGCCTGATCGAGTTCCCGTACCCCTCCGGCCAGGGCCTGCACGTCGGCCACCCGCGCCCGTTCACGGCAATGGACATCATCTGCCGCAAGCGCCGGATGCAGGGCTACAACGTTCTGTTCCCGATCGGCTTTGACGCCTTCGGCCTGCCGACCGAGAACTATGCCATCAAGAACCATATCCACCCGGCCGTCGTGACGAAAAACAACATTGCCAACTTCACCAGTCAGCTCAAGATGCTCGGCTACAGCTTTGACTGGGACCGCGCGGTCGATACGACCGACCCCGCCTACTACAAGTGGACGCAGTGGATCTTCCTGCAGATGTATAAGCACGGCCTGGCCT
>OLWH01000390.1_pt1 | contig 21708 bp, 7 predicted proteins | sample 1673381 | NCBI WGS metagenome assembly OLWH01 (sample SAMEA103958110, study PRJEB25191) | human gut metagenome | reverse complement strand
AAATCGCTTCGCTCACGGGCACGCCGTCACTGCTGCTTCACTCGTGCTGCGGTCCTTGCAGCTCTTATGTGCTTGAGGTTTTATCTCGGCACTTTAATGTTACGGTGCTTTACTACAACCCGAATATTGAGCCGTTTGAGGAATATCAAAAAAGGCTCTCGGAGCAGCTGCGGCTGATAAAAGAGGCAGAGTTTAAAAAACCCGTAAAATTTATGGACTGCGAGTGGGAGGAGGAAAAATTTCTCTCTGCCGCAAAGGGGTTTGAAAACGAAAAAGAGGGCGGCGCTCGGTGTGAAAAATGTTTTAGACTGCGAATGGAAAAAACCGCCGCTTTGGCAAAAGAAAACGGCTTTGATTTTTTCACCACAACGCTCTCTGTCAGCCCTCACAAAAATGCCGCGCTTTTAAACAAAATCGGCGAAGAGCTTTCGCAAAAATACGGCGTACCGTATCTTTTTGCCGATTTCAAAAAGAAAGAGGGCTATAAAAGGTCTATTGAGCTTTCAAAAAAATATGAGCTTTACAGGCAGAACTACTGCGGCTGTCTGTTTTCGCTAAATCACGAGAAAGGCGGAGAATTATGAGCAAAAACAACCCTCACAAACTCGGCGCACGCATTTGGTTTAATCTTATTCTTTTCGGCTTTATGGGTCAGGTTGCCTGGGCGGTAGAAAACGTTTATTTTAACACCTACCTCTTTAACTACATCGGCGGCAACGCAAACGATGTGTCAAAAATGGTGTCTTTCAGCGCGGTTGCGGCGGTGCTCACCACCTTTATTATGGGCACTTTGAGCGACAAGCTCAACAAGCGCAAGCTTTTTATCAGCGTCGGCTACATACTTTGGGGCTTCACCGTTGCCGTTTTTGCGTGGATCTCACGCGAGAATATCGGCTCGCTTTTTCATATAAGCGACAGCACCAAGGTGCTCGCCGTAACTGTCAGCATTGTTATTATTATGGACTGCGTTATGACCTTTATGGGCTCAACGAGCAACGACGCCGCCTTTAACGCATGGATAACCGATGTCACCGTGCCCGAAAACAGGGGCGTTGCAGAGAGCGTACTCTCGCTTTTGCCGCTTTTTGCAATGGCGATAGTCACCGTCGCATTCGGCGCGGGAGTTTCGGCGGCAGGCTACCCGGCTTGCTTTATTGCGCTCGGCGCACTCGTTACGATTTGCGGCGTACTCGGTCTTTTTACTCTTAAAGATTCACGAAGCGGCGAAAAAACAAAGAGCAATTATTTTAAAGACATTGTCTACGGCTTCAGACCCTCGGTTGTTAAAGAAAACAAAAATCTTTATATTGCCCTTGCGGCAATGGCAATTTTCAACTGCGCCGTTCAGGTCTTTTTGCCGTATATATTCATTTATATTCAGCACTTTATGGGGCTTGATTTTAATAACCTCGGCTCTGTTTTAACGCCGCCGCGGCTGCCGCCGTTGTTTTGGCGGTTGCGGCAATAGTTTTTTTGGGCAAGGGAATTGACAAATACGGCAAAAGCAAGTTTATATTTTTATCGGTAATTCTGTTTATTGCAGGTCTTTGCCTGACCTATTTTTCACGCACGCTCGCGTCGTTCGGCATTTCGGCCCTCATAATACTTTTGGGTTATGCTATGCTTATGATAGTTCTCAATGCCTCTGTCAGAGATTTCACGCCCGAGGACAAGGCAGGACTTTTTCAGGGTGTAAGAATGATTTTTGCCGTGCTCATTCCCATGGTCACAGGTCCCTCGCTCGGCGCATATGTCACAAACCGTTTTGCCCCTTTGCACGAGGCGGCAACATATATAAACGACTATAACGAAGTTGTCAACGTGCCCGTGCCGGAGATTTTTCTTGCCGCCGCAGCTGTTGGAATTTTCATAATAATTCCGGCAATCTTTTTAAGAAAAAAGCTTAAATAACCATAAAGACTATAATCCATAAACGGCAGTGAAACAACTGCCCGAATGTGGATTATAGTCCTTTTGTCAACAGAAGCGTTAAGCGACTATCGCTTTCATCCGATAATATCAAGAAGATTTTTTCTTAAAGCCCAAAATAATCAGCACCGCCGAAAGAAGCACGCTCGCGAGCAAAATCAAAAGATAAATATTGCCGTTGATGTTGTCGTGCCAGTTCAAAAAATTCACCGCGTAGCCGTATGACGCACAGTCGCCCAATATTTTATAAAGGCAATACGGAAGAGCATAAAGCGAAACGCCGAAAACAAGCGAATCCGCCGCGCCTTTAAAAAATTTATTTTTGCCTATAATACTCACCGCCGCAGAAATAAAAAACGGAACTAACGAAAACATCGTTATAAGAACCGCGCTGTGCAAATTAAAATACACCGTAATTCTCGTGACAAACAAAAGCAAAATTATCAAAACCGCACACGCCGCAAAATAAATTGCAGGCGTGAATTTTTTTATTTTTTCGCTCGAATATTTTTTTAAAATAAACGGCAAAAAAATCACTGCGTAGCCGAGCAGTGTTCCGCTTGCCGCTATGCCGAACCAATTTTGTCCGTAGCTCAAACAGCACACCGCAAACAAAATCGCAAGTGAAAGATATGTGCTCACGGCAAAGACTGAAAGCTTGTGCTTTTTTGTGAATCTCGTTAAGGTCGGCACAAAAGTAAACGCCGTCAAAAGCGAGGCAAACACCGTGAGCGAAAAGCTCAATCTTTTGTTTATCGCCAAGTCGCAGATAAGGCAAATAACAAATGCCGCGATATAAGACACCGTAAAGCCCCAAAAGAATGTTTCGGTAATTTTTCTGTAAAGCCGCGCGTCCCTTTTCATCGCATGGTATTCCGTGTCGTTCGCTCCGCAGATAAGCTCATGCTCCGAAACCTCCAGCACCGCGCAGATGTCGGGTATCATGGTTATGTCGGGGTAGCTCTTGCCTTTCTCCCACTTTGAAATTGCGGACTCGCTCAAAAACAGTTTCTCTGAAAGCTCCTTTTGAGTCAAGCCCTTTTCTATGCGCTTTTGGCGCAAAAACTGTCCGAATGTAATTTTGTTAATCATTCGATCACCTCCGCCTCACAGCATATCACCGCGCCTATGTTTTGTCACGGGAGCGTCGGTCAAGTCGCCTGTTTTTGCAAAATGAGCCGAAGTTAAAACCATTTTTTTCGTTTAAACAAAAAGAAACAGCCTGCGCAAACCGCAACGCTCAGCGCCGCCACAAACGGATAGCCGTAACGCCAGCCGAACTCCGGCATTTTTAAATTCATGCCGTACCAGCCGACTATTAAAGTCAGCGGCAAAAATACGCCCGTGATAACGGTAAAAATTTTCATAACATTATTTTGCTCAATGCCGAGATATTCCTGATAAGCCTCTCTGACCTGCGTGACATATTCTCTAAGGTCAATAACAAGCTGCAAAAGGTAGTGAATATATCTGCCGAGAGCTTCAAAAAGCGGAATATCTTTTTGAGGAATAATTTCGTTTTCGTTGTCGGCAAGTCTGTCAATAACGACAGCAAGCTGCTCATAAAATCTTTTTATTTTTAAAAGCGAGCGGCGCAGGTTTATAATTTGCGAGCTGATATTGCCCTGTTTTTTTGAAGAGAGCAGGCTCGTTTCGAGTTTGTTTATTTCGCCCTCCGTGCCGTCAAGCGCGTCAACATCGTCTGAGAACATATCCTCAAACATCTTTGCCAAGGCATAAAACGGTTCGGTATCTTTCGGCATAGCGGCAAGCACATCAGAAAGGCGCGGCAGGTTGCCAAAGAAAATCAAACGGTCTTTTGTGCAGACTATCTCGCACCTTTGCGTGCCGGAGTGAACGTTTTTTACATCACAAAATCTGAATGCCAAAAAGTAGCCGTCCTCAATCGGCACACAGATATGCCGCCTGTTGCTCTGGCGTTCATAAAGCTCGTTTCCGATTATTTTTTTGAGTTTATCCGCATAATCTCTTTTATAAATTTCTATCACGTTACCCCTTCTTTCTTTTTTGCTCCGACAAAGGCGAGCTCTCAATTTCTGTTTCAAAATCAAGTATATTATTGTGCTCAATATAATTGCATCTCAAGCCGAAAATTTCTGCCGTTTTGCTTGCCGGCACCATAAGCTGACCGCCGCCGAAATAAACCGCCGCACCGAGAGAGATTTTTTCTCCGTTCACCTCGGCAAAACTCTCTCCTTCAAAGAACACTGCTCTTTTGCCGTACATCTCTATCTCGGCACTGCCCTCTTTTTTATTCACCGCCGCACCGATATACTGCGCCAAAACAGCAAACGGGCAAATCCAAACGCCGTCTTTCTTTTCGCAATATGTTCCTCTTGCGGCAATGTGCGGCATTGAGCCTTTATAAATCATTCTCGCTCCGCTGCCGTAAACAGGCGGTAATGCCGGAGGGTCAATGGCATCTTTTTCTTTGTCAATCAAAAATCTGTCGGCAACTCTGCCGTCTGAAAGCATTGTGGTGACGGTGAGCTTTAATTTATTCACTTCGACCAAAGCGTAGACGGGCACGCCCTCCTCCTGAGTATAAAAAGAAGTGTGCCAGATTTTTCGCTCGTTCGCACTTCTGCCGCCGGAGCCGCTGCCGCACTGGCAATGAACCGTCCCCTCCGATGGCTTTTCGTACATTGCGTCCCCTCTCATGGGGTATGTTCTTGCAAACGTATGCTCGTGCCCCTCAAAAATAAGGTCGAGCGATTCCACCGCTTTTCTCAGCCACGGGTATCCGTCGTCATTCTGCCCCTCGGGGATTGCGGGATAAATCGGAAAATGATATGCGCCCAGCTTCCACTCGGCAGAAGAGCCGTTTATATCGTCATACGCCCAGTCGCCGACTTTTTGTGGCTCGTTTATGCCCATTATGCAAAAATGAACATTGCCGTAATCAAAAGAATAATTTTCTGTTTCAAAGCCTTTCGGTCCGTTTTGAGGGTAAGAATATTTAAACTGCTCATCAAAAAAATCCGCATGGTCAAGATAGAACTTACCTTTGGGCTCCGGCAGATACTGCTCAAAGCCGCGGTTATCGTGGTTGCCCGTCGTCATCATATAAGGCAAAGATTCCACAATACCGTCAAGTCCGCTGAACATACCGTTCCACTGCAATTCATTTTGACCGTCGTCGCAGTTATCGCCTGCGGTGAGGATGAATTTTATGTCTTCATGCTGTTTGATTGCCTTTTTGAGCATATTTTTCACAACCGAATAATCGGGTTTTTCCCACGGGTCGCCCACCTGATGGTCTGCTATAACAATAAATTTAAAGCTGTCGCAGCCCTCCCCCTGTGTGGTGAAAGAAAATGTTTTGCTCCTGTTGTTCTCATCGCCGCAGGTGTAATAATATTTTGTACCCGCTTTTAATGACGATAGCCGGGCGCAGTTAAATTTGCTTATATCAATGTCGCTTTTTATCGTGCGGCATACTGCATTTTGCCTTTGCTCTTTTTCGCCCTCTGCCCAATAGAGAACATAGCCGTCCCGTGCAGAGGTGTCGGTGCGCCAGGTGACTGCCATCTCGTGCCTTGCGTCGCCGCAAAAGCTTATCATTATATGGTCCGGTGCAGAGGAAGAGCCTCTGTCCGGCTTTTTAAAGTTATTGTTTGCCATAAAACACCCTCCGAGCAGTTGTTACAACGGTATTTTATCATCAGGGCAAAAAAGTGTCAACGCACGAATGTGACGGCTTTGTAAATTTTGCATTGTTTGCCCCTCTTTTTTAAAATAATACTTGTAAAAAATTATAAAATAGTTTAAAATGTATTTGTTATGCTGTACGTTCAGCAAGACTATAATTTGAAAAGGATGAAAATTATGGCAGATAACAACCAGAACAAGGCGGAACAGTACCGTCAGGAGAGAAAAGAACGCCTGGCTAAATCCGCAAAAAAGAACGCAAAGAACATTGAAAAGAAAGTTGCAGCACGCTCGGTGGTTAAAAAAGTAATAGCTATTATAGTTATTGCCGCAATCGCTCTCGGCTGTGTAACCGGTATTCTCAACTACTGCGGCGTTCTTCAAAAGGCCGTTCAGGTGGGATATGTAGGTAACGAAAAAATATCTTACGCAGAGTATTTGTATTATTACAGCCGTGCATATAACCAGCTCAGCTACAACGCTCAGTATTATAAATACTACGGCTATGATTACGGCTATGACACTTCTCTTGCCCCGCAGGATCAGACCAAGACAACAAAAGATGAAGACGGCAACGAGATAACTTGGGTAGAGTACCTTCACGACCAGGCTGTAAAAACAGCTCAAATGTATCTTGCATTCTATCAGGAGGCCAAAGAAGCGGGCACAGAGCTCACAGAGGCAGACCTTGCAGAGGTTGACAAGCAGATTGAAGACCTCCGCGAAGAGGCATCAACCGCAAACCAGAGCTCAAACTCAAGCTCTTCGGATGATGAAAACCAGAGAGCGGGCTACTCTCTCAACGCTTACCTTCGCAAGGCTTACGGCAACGGCGTAACCGAGAGATTCCTCAAAAAGCAGCTCAAGATGGAGTCTCTTGTTAAGAAATTCTACAACGACAAGTCAGACGAGTTTGAAAAAGGCTACACCGAGGATGAAGTTAAAAAGGTATTTGACGAAAGCCCCGACAGCTATCAGTTTGTAACTCTCAGACTTTATCAGTTTAAGAATGAGTCGCTCACACAGAACAACGGCGAATCGGACGACGACCTTAAAAAGCGTCAGAGCGAATCCGACGCAAAGACAAAGGCAAATGCAAACGAGATGTTTGACGGTGTAACGGATGAAAAGAGCTTTGTTACTCTCGCAACCAAATATAACACCACAGAAGGCTATGACGCAGACAGCAGCACGCTTATAAAGGCTGCTCTTAAATCACAGTCACAGTTTAACTCAAGCGCAACATATCTTGAGAGCATGAATTCAGACCTTGCAACATGGGCATTTGAGGGCTCAACAAAAGCAGGCGACAAAAAGCTTATTGAAGACAGTGATAACGGCGCATATTACGTTGCACTTATGGTTAACCCCAAGCACGATGTTAACACCGTAACGGTTCGTCACATACTCTTCCTCACACAGGATTCAAAGACCGGCAAGGCTCTTTCTGATGATGAAATTCAGAAAGCTAAAGACAAGGCAAGCGAAACACTTGCTAAATGGAAAGCCGGCGAAGCAACAGAAGATTCATTTGCAACATTTGCAACAGACCTCACAGAGGACACCGGCTCATCTTCAAACGGCGGTCTTTATGAGAACGTTGTTCCCGGACAGATGACAGGCGCATTTGACAAGTGGATTTTTGATGACAGCCGCAAGGCAGGCGACACAGATATTGTTGAGAGCGAATACGGTTATCACATCATATATTTTGTAAGCAAAAACGGCACATATGCCGACAGCGCAATCAGATCTTCACTTGCAAGCGAAGATCTTGAGAAATTCTCTGATGAAATTCTTGAGAGCGACAAATATGTAATCGGCGTAGGTCCCAAGCGTGTAAACTACATTGAAGATAAGCTTCTCAAAAAATATAAGAAAACAATTGCAAGAAGCAACGCTTCATCTTCAAAAAGCTCGGCATCATAAATAAAAGCCGAAAATAAGATATAGCAGAACGGATACCGACGACAAATCGGTATCCGTTTTTTATGCTCTGTTATACAATCGGCACTTGCGGTTTATCCCAAAAAACTTTTCATTTGCTGAATATTGTTTTCTTCTGTTTCAATCAGCTTTTCGCCGAGCTTTATGGCACTGTGTTCTGCCGAGCTGTATTTTTTAAGAGTGCGCGACATATCAATTATGCCCATCATGCTACCCTGCATCATCATCTCGGCGATGTGGTCGGCAGATTTGTCAGCGAGCGTATTCATTTGCACACTTCCCCAAAGACAGGCGTGGCTGAACACACCCTTGTCCTTTGCAGGCTCGCCGTCTTTGTTTAAAAGCTCCGCCGCCTCCGAGGCGACCTGTGAATATTCGCTTTGCTGACGAAGCAGGGCTGATTTGAGCGATTCATCATCTGATTTTTCATTGACATAAGAGATTGAATCGATCCCCATTTTGGCATTTTGATAAATTTTTGTGAGAACTTCTTTGTTCTGTTCGTTCATATATCTTCCTCCCTCATGTAGCTTTGCCGCAGAGGGATATTTTTATGCAAGAAGATGCACCCTCGCGGCTTTTTGATTAAATCTGCGCGGCACTTCCTCCCACAAGGAGAGACTGTTAAAAACAAAGACTTATGCAGCCGCACAAAAAAATCGGCGCTGCTCAAAAGAGCAACGCCGGTTTATTATTAGGTTTATTTAACTTCAACCGTGCCGTAGTTTGCAGTATCTGACCAGCCGGAGCTTGTTTTAACCTTAAAGTCAAGGCTCGCTGTGCCGCGCTTGTAGAACTTGAGGTTAATCTTCCACTCTTTTGTGCCGTCTGCAAGCTCTTTTACGATTGCGTTATCGGCAGAGTATGTTGCCGTATCGCCGTTTTCTCTTACAAGGCAAATCTTATTGATTTTGCCGCTTGTGATGAACTCAAACTCTGCAAATTCGCATACTTTAACTTCGTCACTGTTAAGAGTTACGGAGTAAATCTGTACGGGTTCGTCAACCTTAACGAATGTTGTGCTTACAGTCTTAGCATTATCTTTCTGCCACTTGTAATTGTATCTTGCAATTACGCTGTAGGTTCTTGTAAGCTCTTTGCCGCTTGAGGGCAAGCTTGCGTACCAAGTCTCAACGCCGTCAACAACCGAAACCGTTGTTGCAAGTGCGGAATCTTTTGCTATTGTAACCGTATCACCGTTTTCATCAATAAATCTGATTGACTGTGTACCCTCTTTGACCTTAACTTTTACCTTAGGTCTGTTGCCGATTACTGCGGTTGCATCTTCGGCAGAGATGAGTGCGGTAACAACAGGGTTTACGGGTTTAACGATTTGCGTTGTTACAACGAAGTCGCTGTCTTCCCAGCCCTTTGCTCCTCTTGCTCTTATGCCGAAGGAGTATGTGCCGAGAGACTGTTTTCTTACAATTCTCCATGTCAATGTGCCGTCTTCATTTTCTGTTACGGTTACATTGCCGTTGAATTTGGTGTAAGTTGCGGTGGTTCCGTTATATACAAGCTGAACCTTAAATGCGTCGCTTGCCGTAACAACCGTGATAACCGTATCGCCGCCCAAAACAGATGTTGCCGTTATAGAAGCGTCTCTTACAAGAGCAGGATCTCTTGCATAGAGGTTTACGGTGTATCCGTTAAAGTCGAAGCTGTATGCGCCCAATGCAAGGTTTGCGCTTGTATCTTCAACGTTAAATGTAACGTTTCCGTTTGCATCGCTCTTGACCTTAGCCGCGGTCTTGTTGCCTGCATGGTCGGTTACCGTGATGTCATAGGTCTTGTTCGCCGTGCCGGTGGCAACCGTGAAGCTGCCGCCTGACGTGGTGAATACGCCGTTTTCAAAGCTTGAATCAAGGCCTGTTACAAACTCGATGTTTGCACAGTCAAGGCTCATTACGTCAAGGTTACTGCCGCCGTCTTCAAATACGTTATATACGCTGTTTGTGCCGCCGGTAACAGTTGATTTAGTGCTGTCAACATTGAAGCACTTCCATACCTTGTTGAATACGTTGCCCCATCTGTCTACAAGGTGACCGTAAACATATGCGCCCTTCTTCGGATAGAAGTTTACGCTCCAGCCGTCAATCTTGGCGTAGCCGAGACCTGTGCCGGCTGAGTTAATGTTCATTGTATGTGACTTGCTTGAAACAGCAGCCTGAACCTCTGACGGATTTCTCTTGACAGAGTCTATAATCGCCTGCTTTGCGGCCTGCTGATTGCCTGCCTCTGCATAAGCCGTTGCCTCCGGCTCGTTGGTTGAGTCAAATACATACAAGAACGAGCCTAAAACATAACCTGTTGAAGCATATGTGCTGTCGTCAACCGGATATACCGCTTCAGATGTCTGCGGAAGCTCCCAGTTAGAAGCGCCGCCTGCTGTTCTGAACAGGTGCATCTGGTTAAGCCATGTATCCATATTTACCTGGTCGGGTTTGAGCTGAAGGTATGCGCTGCCTGCTTCAGAGCCCTCGTCGCTTGTGCCGTTCATGGAGTTGTGGTAGCAGATACATACCTGAATCTGATCCTTATTATTTACGCTGTAATTGTATGAAGAGTATCTCGTCTGAAGAGCAGCGGTGGCGTCTGCAAGCGTTGCAGAAGCTACGCCCTCATTTACAGTATAGGCATCATCGGTGGGAGTAATAGTATAAACTATCTCGTTTGTTGTGCCTGATGATGAGAATGTCGGGGTCAGATAAATAATTGTTTTTGCGTTATAATCGTACTTAGTACCTATGCCTGCCTGAGTGTAAGAATAGAACCAAGCCGTTGTTATATCGTCTGTTGCTTTTACCGCACTTGTGGTGTAGGTCTTGTTGTCGCTCGAAGCGGTAGGTCCTACATAAGACAAGCCTGCGGAGTTATCTGTAACTATTGCATTTGTGGGATAAGACGAATTGTTGTTTGCAACCGTTGTGCCTACTGCACCGTCATCTATCTCAAGAGCGATAACGGGTGTTGCGCTGTTAGTGTAGAGGTAGTAGTCAACCGCTGCATTTGCCTTTGAGCTCCACTTGCCTGCGAAAGCGTAGTTTGCCGCGCTTGCGGTTGTGGGATATTTGTAGGTTGAGCCGTTCGCACTGTCTGCCGCGCTGAGGATTGTATCTCCCTTTATCTTGGCAAGCTTGCTGTTTGTCTCATAAACCTTGATAGAAGGCTCCTGCTTTTCGTCTTTCTTATTCTCTGAGAGAGCAAGAGTCATATTCTTTGCCATTTTTGCAACATACTCGTTGAGCTGAGGCTGTGTAAGAGCCGAAAGCTTCTTAGCTGTGTTTGTTGCAAGCACGCTGTTTCTGAGGTCGTTAAGAGCCAGCTGCGTGTAATGGTTAAGGTTAATATCCTTTGCATAAGAAGCCTGCTCGGTTACATAAGACGTCTTTGTATCTTCAATAGAGGTTATCTCTTTTGCACTTGAGGGTGCGTTGCTTGTGATGCCGGACTTATCTGTTATCGCTGTATCCGATGTCTTGGTAGCTGTACCCGATTCGGCTTCGTAGATATAAGTCCACTTGCCGTTTTCATATTTAACATCAGAAAGTACCGGACAGGTCCACTTAGCATAAAGCGTTGTTTCACCCTGGATATCCCAGTTTCTTGTTCCGTTACCGCTTGCATCATAATACTGAACACCTTCGCCGCCGGTGCCTGTGAAGTAACCGCCGAAGACGAAGCCTGCATATGTGGGAACATAGGTTGCAGGCAATGCGCTGCCGATTTTAGCGGTTATTGATGTTGTGCCGCCGTTGTTCTGTTGGTCAAGCGTTATGGTGTAAAGAGCCTCTGACCAAACCGCATAAACAGTCTTTTTGCTGTTATATGTGTCGGTAGTAGAGAACCATGAGTTAACAACCGTATAAGCGATAGTTCCGTTATAGGTCTTGTTGACCGCACCCGTCTGGGTGTCCGACCAGCCTTCAAACGCATAGCCGAGTCTTGTCGGTGTGCCGTCTGCGGGTATCTTGGTATCCTGGTTATAAGTAAGAGTTATAACAACCGTTGTGCCCGATGTACCGCCGTTGGGGTGAAGTTCAAGTATGAAGTTATAAGGCGTGAACTTAGCATGGATATCAATATCCTCTGCCGGCATTGTAGTGGTATAAGCTGCGGTTGTTGAGAGCGTAGGAGCTGTGAAGATGTCGGCGTCGTCGCCTGCATACCAGCCTATGAACTCATAACCTGTGTTTGCCGTTGCAACATAGTAAATCGTTGCGGTGTAATATGCGTTTACGCTTGCTTTCTGGTTGCCGCTTGCGGTCGACCATGTTGAGTTGTTGTTTGAAAGCTTAACTGTACCGCCGTCTGTGCCAATATAACCTGCGCCTGTTGCATAGTCAAAGCCCTGGCTGTAATATCTTGCACTGCCCTTTGCCGTATAAGCTACGATTGAGAACTTAGCATAATACTTGTTGGCGTTGGCATTAGCTGTTGTGTCACCGATTGTTGCGGTGAGCGATGTGCTTGTGCCTGCCTGAGTTTTGAGTGTTGTGTCTGAATACCATGCGTCAAACTTGTAGCCTGTTGCGGGAGCTGCGATAGCAAGAACGGTTGTGCCGTAAGTGCCGGTTGTCTGTGCCGAAGCGCCCTGTGTGCCTGTCTGACCGAATCTTACCGTACCGCCTGCCGCGTTGTTGGTGTAAGTGCCTGTTGCGGCTGCCGTATTGCTGTAAGCATATACATTGATGTTAAACTCACTCAAACGGAAGTAAACAACGATGTTGATAGCATATGTGGGCATCTGAGTTTCGCTGTTACCCTGAGTACCCCAGTTGATGCTTATTGAGTTGCCCTGTGAGGGAACTGCGCCCTGTGAATATCTCCACTGATCAACCTTGTATCCGGTCTTGGGTGTGGTGGTCATCTTGCTTTGAAGATTATCGTAGGCGTTTATCGAAGAGCTTGCAATCGTTGCAGTACCGCCGACAGTGCCTATAAGGTAATCGCCCTGGTGAGTAAGCTCGTCATATGCGGAGTAGATGTTTACGTTGAATGATGTCGCCTTCCATACCGCATAAAGGGTCTTATCTGTGTTATACCAGCTGTTGATAGTAGCTGCGGGGATCGACGTACCCGACTGATACTCTGCCGCCGTCGCGGTGCTTGATGTGCTCCAGCCGAGGAACGCAAAACCTGTTCTGGACGGGTTAGCCGAGGCGGGAATGTCAAACGGAGTGTTGTAATATGCGGTGCCGCTTGTTGTTGTGCCGGCTGTGCCGCCGTTTGCGTTAAAGTTAATCTTAAAGCTGCCGACGTTGAATTTAGCATAGCGCTCTATTCCGTCAACGCCCATTGCAGGCAATGTGATTGTTGCACTTGCCGAGATTGCAGTGCCGCTCAAATTGCTTGTTGCATACCAGCCGCCGAAAGAATAACCTGTCTTGGCTGTTGCGGTGATGCTTGCCGCCTGAGCGAAAACAACCTTTGCAGTTGCCTTTAACGTGTCGTTTCCGCTGATACCGGAAACAACGCCGCTTGAGTTAATCTTAACAGTACCGCCTGTTGCGTTGTTTTGATATGTGCCGAGTGCCGAGCCTGTGTTGCTGTAAGCATAAACTGTGAGAGTATAGCTCTGAACAACAAACTTAGCGTATACGCTCTCGGTAGCGTCCTGTTTGATAAATCTTCTGTAATAGTAGTCGCTGTATAATCCGCCTGTCTCAGAAACATTGTCTGTTGCCTCTGTTGTGAGAGCTGCGTCTCTGTACCAGCCGCCGAAGGCATAACCTGTTGCAGGATATGCTCTTACGGTATAAACAGCGCCGTAGTAGAACTCTTTTGATGTGCTTGTGGTTGTTTCTGTGCCGTCTGTGTTTACGTTACCGCCGACGCCGAGAGTGAATTTGCTCTGGTCTGCGCCGCTGTTGCCGTAAGCATAAATATTGACCTTAGATGATTTAACAGAGAATTTTGCATAGTAGGTAACATCGCCCGTTATTGCAGGTGAGTAAGTGGTGCCTGTTGCAACAGGTGTACCGCTTACATTGCTCGATGTGTACCATCCGCCAAAGGTGTAGCCCGTTTTAGCAGAAGCGGTGAGCGATGCTTTTTGGTTGTAATAAACCTTGCCTGCACCGGAGACCGTACCGCCGACGCCCTCTGTGTATGAGTTGAGTGCCGCCGCGCTGTTGCCGTAAGCCTTTACAGAAACGGTGTACTGTTTGATAGAGAACTTGGCAATAAGCGTAAGGTTTGCCGTGATTGTGGGCGTGTAGGGGTTAGCGGTTGATTTTGCGCTTGTTGCCGTGAGGCTCTCGAACCAGCCGATGAACTGATAGCCCGTATTGGCAGAAGCCGAAAGAGACGCCTGTGTTCCGTAGTATTTGGAGCCTCCGCCGGAAACCGTACCGCCTGTTGTGCCGGTTGTGTAGGTGCCGGTTGCCGCCGCCGTGTTGTATGCGGCAGAGACTGTTACGGTGTAGCTGTTTATTTCAAATCTTGCGTAGTAGGTGAGTCCGCCTGTGCCCATTGTCTCGGTTGTTGCCGGGTTGCTTCTTGAATAGAAAGAAGAACCGTTTGCGGATGTGGGAACAGTAGTCTGCCAGCCCTTGAAAGTGTAGCCTGTTGCGGCTGTCGCAGTCATCTGTGCGGTTGAGCCGAAGTTTATGTTTGCGGTCTCGGTTGCACCTGCTGCGCCTGAGCCTATCTTAACCGTGCCGCCTGTTACGTTGTTGGCAAATGTGCCGGGAGCCGCCGCCGTGTTGCTGTAAGCTTTAACGGTGAGGGTATACTGGTTAACCTGCCAGTTTGCTTTGATGGTTGCCGTAGAGTTGGTAACCTTAAACGATGAGTTGGCTGTTGTTACGGGTGAGCCGTTTGTAAGAGTACCGTTGCCGGCAGTCTTAGTCCAGCCCGTGAAGGTATAACCTGTTCTTGTGGGTGCAGTTATAGTTGCGGTGGTGTTATATGCCATCTGGAACGTCTTTGAGGCTGTGAATGAGCCTGAGGACGTGAGCGTTCCCGATGCTGCGCCGTTTGCAGCGTTGTAATACTGCATATTAGATACCGTACCGCCGTTCGGATCAACGGTGATGCCGTAGTTGTTGACGGACCACTGTGCGGTGATTGTATCGTTGCCTGCGCCGAATGTATATACCTTGTTGCTGATTGAGCCTGTTGCAGTGCCGCCGCCTGTTTTGGCTATTGTCCAGTTCTTGAAGGTGTAGCCTGTTCTTGTCGGGTCTGCAACAGAGTATGTTGTGCCGTAGTACTGTGTTACGGTGGAGTTGTTTGTTGTGCCGCCGTAAGAGCCGCCGTTCGGGTTAATTGTTAATGTATACTGATTTATTGTGAACTTAGCCGAGTAGCTTCTCGAATCTGTTGTTGTCCAGCTGTATGAGTATACGCCGCCCGAAAGTGTGCATGAGCCGACTGCTATTGAAGCCGCACTGCTCATAGAAGAGGTGTTGCCGTAATACCAGCCTGCGAAGGTATAACCTGTATTGGGCTTTGCGTAGATTGTTACGCTCTGACCGTGAACGTTGGTTCTTGTTGTTCCCTTTGAGCCTGCGCTTGATGCGAAGCCGACAGAGCCGCCGGTTGTGCCGTTTGTGAATGTGCCGGGTGCTGCTGCGGAGTTGTTATAAGCATAAACGCCGATTGTGTAGGTGTTTATCTCAAACTTCGCATAGTAGTTGAGGCCGCCCGTGCCCATTGCAGAGGTTGTTGCGGTTGCGGTCGAGGCAAACTGAGTGCCCCATGCCGTAACTGTCGTTCCGCTGAGTGTGGGCGAAGCATACCAGCCGCCGAATGTATAACCTGTTGCAGGTGTTGCAACCATGGTTGTGGTGGACTGATAATTTATCTTTGTTGTTGCCGAAGCGCCTGCCGTGCCGCTTGACGTAATCTTAACGGTACCGCCGGTGGTGCCTCTCTCATAAGTAGAGGTCTTAGCCGTTGCGCTCGAAGCCTTGTTGAACTGGGCATAAACATTGAGCGTGTACTGGTTGATGTTCCACTGCGCGGTGAGAGTAACATTTGTTATAAACGACGTTCTGTTGGCGTCGATTCTTGCATTTGTATCTGCCGCAGGAACAGAGCCTGTGTAGGATTTATTGTTGTCGCTCGCTTTCCATCCGGCAAAGGTCCAGCCTGTTCTTGTCGGGTTGTTGACCGTTACGGCGGTGTTGTAGTGACCGATAACGGTTGTGGGGCTGACCGAGCCGCCGTTTGCATTTAAGGTATAATTGACATAATTCTCACTAATCTTAAAGTTATAGACCCATGAGTCGCTAAATCCTGTTCCGGCAAGACCAAGACCGTAGTAATATGTTGTGCCGGCAGTCAGGTTTGCGTTCAGAACGGCATTATAGTCGTTCTCTTGAACTGCCGTTACACCGAAGCTTTCTAAATAGTCATCATTCTCGTCGGTGAGTGTTGTTCCGGTGTAAAGGTAGAGCTTCGGATCTACTCCGGTATCACCGTCGCCGCTGTTATATGTGTAGCCTGTTGCCTGCATATTGGCGGACGGTGTGAAATTGTAGAAATAAATCTGACCGGGGTAGAAGGTGTAGCCACCCTGTGTTGTGCCTACATTATACTGAGCGTCCAACGAAGCCGTGCCGCAAGGCTCCCACTGAGCGACGAACTCAATGTTAGCCTTAACGCTTACCGTCTGACCGGGGAAGTAAATACTGCCGTTTACCGCCGGGTCTGCCGATACAGCTTTCCAGCCCTTGAAGTTGTAGCCGACCTTGTAGGGAACATATGCGTAGCCGAGGCGGCTGTCGTTCCAGTTTGACGAGCCCTGGTTCATGCGGTTAGAAACCGCAATGTTTGTTGCAACGTCGAGATTGGTTCTGCTCTTCGGAGCGTAGGAGCTGCCGGATGCATATGAACCGCCGTTTGCGTTATAGGTTACGCCGACGAGCCATCTTGCATAAAGCTTAACGTTAGCCGCACCCATAACATTGCTTGCGGTGTATTTTGTGCCCGTGCCGTTGCCGTAGCTATCCTGTGAAGTGTACCAACCCTCAAAGGTGTAGCCCGTTCTGCTGATGGTGGGCAAGCTGCCGCCGAGTATGTCTGCCGAACCGATTGTGTAACCGTATTTAACCGATGCACTGCGAACGGCAGTGCCGCCGGCAGTGGGAAGGCTTACGTTATCCTGTGCGCCTGCGGGGTTAGAAATGTCGCGGATATAAATATCCGAGAACTTAGTCACCATGCCGACTGTGGTCATACCGAGTCTCATGGTTACATACGGTCTGCCTGCGGGTATAGTCCATGTTACGGTATGTCTGCCGGTTGCGTTTGCGGCAACGCCAAGGTTCCATGATGTTATACCGCCGGCATAGCTGCTCATTGAAGTGTTCTCATAAGCGAACATAAACGGGTGCAAATTACCTGCAACCGAGCCGTTCTCATAATAGTAAGAGAACTCATAGGTATGACCTGGGATAAGGGTCATATAATGTTGGCTCGGGCTTGTGTTCATATACGGTTCTGTATATGTGTCTGTACTGTTTGAGGTAATGGTTATAGCCTTGTTTTCATAGTCAAGAACCTGTGAGCCGCCGGCAACATGGTTCCAAACCCACTTATCAAATTCAAATTCGTTTTCAAACATAACGTCATATTCGTTGGTTTTCCAAATTGCTCTGACAACGTCGTCGCCGGAGCCGAATTTGAAGTTTCTGTTCTGTGAGCCTGAGAGTGTGCCGTCAAACGGAGAGGTCTCTTCTTCCCAATTCTGGAAAGTGTGACCTACCCATGTGGGTGCGTCGAGGGTAACGCTGTCGCCGTCAAGTCCCTCATAAACATACTGACCCTCTGCAATTTTAATATCGCTGATTTCACCGGTGTATCTTGTGCCGTTGGCGTCTGATATAACTCTGAAAAGGAGCGAAATATCGCTTGCGCCGGAGGGGAGAGTGAACGAGCCGATAGTTCCGCCGCCGGAGAAGCTGGTCTCTACCTTTGCAAAAGCCTTTGTACCTGCAATGTCGCTGCCGTTTGTGTAGCCGACATAAAGCTCTAATTTGCCCGATTCATAGGCATAGTCTTCCCATGCGCTCCAGCTTTTTGAGGAGGTGAAATCTAAACCGAACCAATGCTTTTCATCATAGGTGAGGTTCGATTTGAACGAAACGGTGTAGGTCTTGCCTGCCGTGAGGTTCTTTGCAACACCTTTAAAGAGCATATCGTTGAGCCTAAATCCGTCTCTGATTGTACCTGCATTGGTAACGCTGAATTTAAAGCCTGTTGCCGTTTTGTCAGAAACATTTGCCGTGCCGCCGGAAGCGCCCCAGCCTGTATATGACACATTTGCATTTGCGCCTGCAAGGTTTGCAAGGTTTGTTACCAAGCCGAAATCTTGCGGTGAGCCGTTATAGTCTTTGCAAAGGCTTACCGTCTTTTTGTGATATACATAGGTATAGGTAAGGTTGGGCACCGCCACAAGCTCATCTGTGTTGTGACCGGAGGTTCCGTACATATCGGGTCCGCTGTCGTTGCCGACAAGGCTGCCGTTATTGGGCGAAGTCCACTGGGTTGTGCCCTCGTTGCGGAAGTAGCCGAAATAATCGTATTCGCTTGTTTCGTTATAGCCTGTTTTAACGGTTTCGCCGTAGTAATATGTCTTTGTTTCTACGTTTGTGCCGTTATCGCCGATGTTGAGTTCGGTTGAGGTTGCGGTTGAACCCGAACCGTTGAGGTATCTGTGATAAACTCTTGCAGTACCTGTTTTAAGAACATCAGACCTTGTAACGGTTGCTGACGTACCGTCATAGGTTTTGTATGTTGCGGTTGTGCTGCCGGGTGTTGCTGTTATGCAGGCAACCATTTTTGCTATCTGATCATAAAGGTTTTTGCCGTAAGTGTTTAAATCAGCCTGTGACGCAGTGCTCTTCGGGTTGCAGAGATAGTTAAGAATATATCCTCTGTAGGTTGTGAAATTGTTCCACGCGGTTGCGGTGAAATAATCCTGCTGAAGATAGTTCGCGTTACTCTCCATAAGCTCATAAGCCTTACGAAGAATAGACTTATCTCTGAAGTTAACAACAAGGTAGCAGGTAGCCTGTGCGGTTCTGTAGCTATGTGCGCTGTTATCTGCCCACGCATGAAGAACAAGAGTGTTTGTGTTTGTTGCCTTAGACGCGAATGATGCGCTTGTGAGCTTTTTGCCGCGCTGTGCGCTTCCCGTTTCAACACCATCCTGACTTGCGGCAGTGTAGGTTGTGGGGTTTTTGTTTGAGCCGTTTGAGTACCAGTCGTAGTAAAGCCTCATGTTAGATGTTTTACTGTCTTTCTGGTTACAGTCGATACCTACATAAAGGTCGGGTATCTGACCGAGGTTTGTATATCGGCTGGAGTCAACGTAAAGGGTACCTTTACCGCCTGTTGTATAGTTAACATTAGCGTCTTTCTCCCAAAAGCCGGAGCCACCGCCGTAATAGGTGTTGTAAAGACCCTGGATATCATCCCTGCCGTTTGTGGGGACTGTTGAAGGTGCTTCGAGGTAGTTGTTTTTATAACCTCCGCGACCTGCTCCGGGCGAGCCGTTGTCGGCAGTACCTGACGATACACTTGAAATGGTATATGCTTTTGCATCAACCGTATGTGCGCCGACAATCCAGCCCGTAATACCGATATTGGTGTCGGTATGGGTTCTAGAGTTATAACCTGCCTGTGCGGAGGCAGAAATAACCGTTGTGCCGTTCGTTGCCTTAAGCGGAGCATAACAATACGTATATGCCTTTGTCGTCATCTGCCTGCCTGTTGCGGTGTTGGTGTAGGTTGCTGTCCACTCAATCGTCTTATCCGAATAAGTGTTTGCATAGCCCGACATTGTGGTCTTGATAAGGCCGTTTGTCGCACTGCTCTGACCGAGCGTAACCGAGCCGCCGTTGATGCTTGCGGTTATGCTGACATTGCTCGCCTTTGCACATGAGAAGAAGACGTTACCTGTTGTTTTATTATAAGATGTGTCAAGAACACTGTCTGCGGTGGCAGCTCTGTCTACATAATACTGGAAGTTGTATTTTGAGCTTGAAACAATCGGATTGATATAAATAGTCTCGGGAACATAGAAATACATACTGCTGTCAAAAGCAGAGTCTATCGCCTTGCTCCATGCGGTTACATATCCCTCAAGCGTTGAGTTTGCGTTCATCGAATACGCCGTCGGGTCGCAAAGAGCTTCGCCCGTTTTTTTGAGCTGATCATAATAATCGGTATAATTCATGGTGGACAACGCAGTTTTGCTGTTGTCTACATACCATTTATCAATATGCGATATAAGCGCATTGTTGTATGTTTCACGAAGAGAGGTCTTGTTAACCGCCGTGGTGTGAAGACCGACATATGTGCTGACATAAAGACTCTCTGTACCACCCAAGTCCTTATAACCTGTTCTGGAATTGAATTTTATGTTGATAAATCCGCCGTTGATTTTGCCGTTGAAAGGATAAAGACCTCTTGCAACGGAGTAATCGTCATTATCTTCATAAGAGCTTGTGTCAACAGAGCACGTTACCGCGTCGGTAAGTGCGCCGTAGGTCTGAGTTTGACCCTCAATAAAACGCAGATAGTTACCTGCACCTGATCTGTGGTGATAGAACTGAAGCCAGCCGGCAGAGAGGTTGGGAATCTGGTTATAGTCGGAATAACGCGAGGTATCTACAACTATGTATGCAACACCCGATGTTTGGCCGACGTTGTAAGAAGTATCGCCGTTGCCCTCGGTTGTACCTGTCGGCGTCGGGTTTGCAAAAGAACCTACATTTGTCCATCTTGTTCTGTGGTAACGGTCACTGCCACCGACTTGATGTGACGGCGCAACAAACACACCGCCGTTTGTCTGCGCGGTGAAGTTTGATGTATTATTCCACTTGTCGCCGCCGCCTTGGAAAGTATAAGCTGTAGTGCTTGCATTCTGACCTACAAAAGAAATCAGGGGAGCAGTCTTTGCCGTTGTGGAAACGGTTGTGCTTGTGTAGTTTGATACACGGTTACCGCCGCCGTATTTCTGCGCGCCGGTTATGAATGTATAAGCGTGGCTCTCGGGGTTTGAACGCGAAGCCGAGTATGTTGTTGCATATGAAAGACCCGCCTGACCGAGAGAGGGGGCATATATACCCGTATACATAAACATAAAGTGATATGTGCCGTCTATTTTGTAGCGAACCACCCACTGAATGAAATATGTTCTGCCTGCAACATAGTTTGAAAGAGAGCCCGAAGTAAGCGTGTAGTTTATGCCCGTTGTGCCGCTTGCAATAACGGTAGGCGTAGCGCCGTAAGCCGTGCTTGTCGCCGTGCAGTTTGCAACAGCCGAAACGGTTGTATTGTTAAGTTTAAGGTTAGACGATGTTACCGCAACGTCTGCCGTGCCGTTTTTATAATAAACCTTATTAACGGCAAGCTGAACCTCGGTAGCGTCTTTATTCTCAAATTTAAGAGTTGAAGACGTGCTCTTTGCTTCGGCAACACGGCCCGAACTGTAACTGTAATTTAAGAAATACTTGAACGCACTGCTGCCGGGTTTAAGATAAATTGCCTCGGGAGCATAAGCGATTTGACCTGAAAGCGAAGATACCGCTTTGTTGCCCTCTACATTGACATAAGCGTCTGCGTCCTTAATAAGAATACTTGGATCAAAGATGAAAAAAGTTGTAGCAATAAGAACCAAGCACAAAAGTACGCTTAATGCTCTTTTGCCCATTTTTTTAGCCATAATAAATCCTCCTTGTTTGCCGCCGTAATAGCCTATGCAGGGTTTCGACCTGACCTGCCGTTTGCCTGACCGCCTTTTTTAGCGACTGATTTTATTTTTGGGCATAGATATACTATCCCACCTATAGTTGTAAATTATGATAACAGATTTTTTTTGTTTCGTCAATGATTTTTTAATATTGTTGTGAAAAATTTTTAACATTTTTCTTTATAGGCAAAAATGGCTCTATATATAGTGTTTCGGCACTTGCCGCATCACTTTTTGCCAAAGCTTTGACAGCGCTTTGACACCTTTTGCACAGGTTTTTGACAGGGGAACGGGCAAAAAGAAAAAACCCTCCCGAAAAGGAGTGTTTTGTGTATATATAAGGTATTTTGAAACGCATATCGCCTCCACTTTAGGGGAGGTGGCACGGCGTAGCCGTGACGGAGGGGTTAAAACCGCCGGCACTCATAAAATTTGTAGATTTCACCTCGTAG
>OLWH01000386.1_pt1 | contig 21875 bp, 19 predicted proteins | sample 1673381 | NCBI WGS metagenome assembly OLWH01 (sample SAMEA103958110, study PRJEB25191) | human gut metagenome | reverse complement strand
CAACATTTCTCCGGCACATATTCGCCGCCGTCGGCATGACGCGGCAAGGTAAAAATTGCCTGCTTATTTTCCCCGGGAAATTCTCTCGGGGAACGTTTTTTTATTGACATATAAAAATTTTTATTATATTATATTTTTGGAGGAAACAAAAATGGCAGTTAAAATCAGATTGCGCCGCATGGGCGCTAAAAAGGCACCTTTCTATCGTGTGGTTGTTGCAGACTCAAGATATCCCCGTGACGGCAGATTTATCGAAGAAATCGGCACGTTTGACCCCATGGCAGGCGACGACAAGATAAAGATTGATGCCGAAGCAGCTCAGAAGTGGATATCAAACGGCGCACAGCCCACAGAGACAGTTAAAGAGCTCCTCAAAAAAAGCGGCGTTATTAAATAATAACGCACGGGAAAGGTTACTGAAATGAAAGATTTATTGCTTGAAATGGCTAAAGGCCTTGTGAGCGATCCCGACGCAGTCAGCGTTACGGTAGACGACCCCGCAGAAGACGGCACTGTTGTTTATCACCTTCACGTCGCTCAGGAGGATATGGGAAGAGTAATCGGTAAACAGGGCAGAATAGCGAAGGCTATCAGAATAGTTATGCGCTCCGCTGCCAGCAGAAACGACGAAAAAATCTCAGTTGAAATTGAGTAATCTGTAAATCAAAAGGCATTTTATTTGGCTTAAACCCAAAAGAGACGTCGTGTTCAGTGCTTATCTGAATGCGGCGGTCTTTGATTTAGAGGAGTTTTTATGCTTAAAGAATATCTTGAACTCGGGCAAATAGTCGGCACACACGGCGTCAGAGGCGAGCTTAGGGTGAACCCGTGGTGCGATTCGCCGGAGTTTATAAAGCAGTTTAAAAAAATTTATTTCGATTCTCACGGCAACAATGAGGTGCGCGTTATATCTTCGCGTCCGCACGGCAATGTTGCGCTTATGAAGCTGGACGGAGTTGACAGCGTAGAGCAGGCTTCTGCTTTGAGAAACAAAATTATTTATATGAAAAGAGCCGACGCAAAAATAAAAGAGGGTTCTTATTTTATTGCGGAGCTTATTGACTGCACTGTAGTTGACGCAGACGATGAAAATATTGTTTACGGCACGCTTTGCGATGTGAGCGAGACGGGCGCAAACGATGTTTGGCACATTAAATCAAAAGACGGCAAAGAGTATCTTTTGCCGGCAATTCCGCCCGTTGTTAAAGATGTTGACATTAAAGCGGGAATAATAAAAATCACTCCGCTTAAAGGAATTTTTGATGATGAGAATTGATATACTTACCCTTTTCCCCGATATGTGCGAAAGCGTTTTGAGCGAAAGCATAATCGGCAGAGCGCGTGAAAACGGTTTTGTAGAAATAAATTGCATAAATATAAGAGACTACACAAAAGATAAGCACAACAGGGTTGACGACGCTCCGTACGGCGGCGGCACGGGCATGATTATGCAGCCGCAGCCGATTTTTGATTGCTTTGAGAGCCTGTGCGGTGAAATCGGCACACGGCCGAGGCTCATTTATATGTCTCCGCAGGGCAAAACTCTCACGCAAAACAAGCTTAAAGAGCTGTCGAAAGAGAGCAATGTCGCAATACTCTGCGGCCACTATGAGGGCATAGACCAAAGGATTATCGACGAAATAGTTGATGAAGAAATATCGGTCGGCGACTATGTTTTAACAGGCGGCGAACTGCCTGCGCTGATACTTGCGGACGGAATTTCGAGAATGCTGCCGGGCGTGCTCGCCAATAACGACGCTTTTGAGCAGGAGAGCCACTATTCCTCTCTTCTGGAATATCCGCAGTACACGCGCCCGCCCGAATGGCACGGCGGCAAAGTGCCAGACGTGCTTCTTTCCGGTCACCACGGCAATATAGAAAAGTGGCGCAGAGAGCAGTCTTTGAAGCGAACCTATGAGCGCAGACCCGATATGCTGAGCTCTGCCGAGCTTAATAAAAACGACAAAAAGTTTCTTGATTCATTAAAAAAAGATAACTAAAAATAGGCAATGTGCAACAAATAATGCTTTTGACGTTGTTATTTTGCACAAATGAGCTGTTCATAAAATTATCACATTTGGAATCCACGCCGAATTATATTTTTGACCCGTTCTTTTCGTTGACGAGAAAAACTTTTGTGATATAATATGTTAGTAGGATTTTTAAAAATGATGAAACTTATTTTTGATTGGAGATAAAAAGTATGTATGTTAAAGATGTAGTGATTCAGAACCAGGTGGGTCTTCACACAAGACCGGCAACATTCTTTATTCAAAAAGCAAATTCATATAAAAGCTCTATATGGATACAGAAAGATGACCGCCGTATAAGCGCCAAAAGCTTGCTCGGCGTACTTTCTTTGGGCATAATGGGCGGTACACAGATTCGCATTATCGCCGGCGGCTCGGATGAAGAGCAGGCAGTCGAAGAGCTTGTTAAGCTCGTAAGCTCGGGCTTTGCAGAATAATTCACAAATCAAAAAACAAGTCTTAAAAAACAAGCAGTTATAAAGATAAAACATTGTTTTTAAATCTTTATAGCTGCTTTGCTGTTATTCGGAGGTGACCTTTATCACAATTCAGGAACTGAGAAGAAAAGCTATGGCTCTTCCGCTCACACCCGGTGTTTATCTGATGAAAAACGACAAGAACGATATCATCTATGTCGGCAAAGCCAAAAAACTTAAAAACAGGGTCAGCTCATACTTCGGCTCACAGCACAACCACACCGCAAAGGTTCGCAAAATGGTCGAGAACGTCAACGATTTTGACTATATTTTGACCGACAGCGAGTTTGAGGCTCTTGTGCTTGAGTGCAGTCTTATAAAACAGCATAGCCCCAAATATAACATACTTTTAAAAGACGATAAGGGATACAGCTATATAAAAGTCACCAAAGGGGATTGGCCTAAGATTTCTGCGGTGCTTCAAAAAGAGAATGACAACGCGAAGTATATAGGACCTTACACCGGCTCATTCAGCGTAAAAAGCTCTGTTGACGAGGCACTTAAAATATTTATGCTTCCGCGCTGCGGCAAGGTCTTCCCAAAGGACATTGGCAAGGATCGCCCGTGTTTGAATTATTATATCAAGCAGTGCATGGCACCGTGCAGCGGCAAGGTCAAGTGCGGCGAATACAACGAAGCTGTGGACGAAGCTCTTAAATTTTTGCAGGGCGACAGCAGAGATATAATTGCCGAGCTGCGCCAAAAGATGAACGATGCGGCTGAAAATCTTGATTTTGAGCGCGCCGCAAAGTTCAGAGATAAAATTCGTTCAATAGAAAAGACAGCCGAAAAGCAAAAGGTTGTCGGCACAGACGGCAGACCGAAAGACGTGTTTGCTCTCTCGCAGACCGAGGATAAATCCTGCCTTTGCGTTTTGCGCTTTAACGGCGGCAGGCTCACGCAGAGTAAATATTATATTCTGCCGTTTTTTGAGGATTTGCCGTCGGCAAGAAGCGAGCTGATAAGCAGGTTTTATTCAGAGGGCGCGCAGGTGCCCTCGCAGGTGCTGCTTGACGGCGAAATAGCCGACGAAGAGCTTTTGCAGCAGTGGCTAAGCTCCCTTGCGGGCAAAAAGGTTGAAATTTTTATTCCGCAAAAGGGCAAAAGCGCAGAAACAGTTGATATGTGCCGCAGCAACGCCGCCGAAAAACTGGCGCAGAGCATGGGCAGAACCGGCGGAGTGACCGCTGCGCTCGATGAGCTCTCAAAGCTTTTGGGGCTTTCAAAGCCACCCGTGTTTATAGAGTCATACGATATTTCTCACACCGCAGGCAGTGACAATGTTGCGGGCATGGTGGTGTTTAAAAACGGCAGACCTTATAAAAAAGGCTACCGACGCTTCGGTATAAAGGGCTTTTCGGGTCAGGACGACTATGCCTCAATGGCAGAGGTCATATCGCGAAGGCTCAACGAATATGAAGAGAATAAAGACAGCGGCGAGGGCTTCGGCAGATTGCCCGATTTAATTCTTCTTGACGGCGGCATGGGTCAGGTCAACGCGGTGAAGCCGATTATTGACGCTTTTGGTTATGACATACCCGTGTTCGGCATGGTTAAAGATTCAAGCCACAGAACACGCGCCATATCAACGGGCGGCGGAGAGATAGCGATAAATTCAAAGCGCAGAGCGTTTACGCTTGTTTCAAGCATACAGGAGGAGGTTCACCGCTTCTCTGTTGCATATCACAGAACAAAGCATAAAAATTCGGCTCTGAGCAGCTCAATAACCGCAATAGACGGCATAGGCGAAAAGAAGTGCCGCTCACTTTTAAAGACATTTAAAACCGTCACCGCAATTAAAAACGCGAGTGTAGAAGAGCTTTGCAAAGCAGACGGCATCAGCAAGGTCAATGCCGCCAAAATTTATGAGCATTTTCACAAAAGCAATTGACAAATATGCGCCCTGTGTGCGATAATATAAGGACAGAAGATCTATTTTGGAGGATCATATGAGGGTTATTACCGGTTCTGCAAGAGGCAGAAGCCTTTTGACTCTTCCGGGTGAGGACGTGCGCCCCACCACCGACAGAGTTAAAGAGGCAATGTTCAGCATAATACAGTTTGAGATAGAGGGCAGGCAGGTGCTTGACCTTTTTGCAGGCTCGGGTCAGCTCGGCATAGAGGCGCTCAGCCGCGGTGCCGCATACGCTCATTTTATTGACGCGTCAAAAGAGTCGATAAACTGCGTTAAGCAAAACCTTCAAAAAACAGGGCTTAAATCAAACGCCTGTGTACTTCAGACAGACTCACTTACGTTCTTAAAGACTTCACAGAACAAGTTTGACATTGCATTTTTGGATCCGCCTTATTCCAAAGGAATATTGCAGTCTGCATTGCCGCTTGTTGCCGAAAGAATGAATGACGGCGGCGTTATAATCTGCGAGCACCCCTACGGTGAGGAGATGCCGCAGGAAGCCGGCGCGTTCTCGGTATATCGCAAATATAAATACGGCAAAACGGAGCTTACCGTTTACCGCAAAAAGGAAGATAGATAATGAAAATTGCAGTTTGCCCCGGTAGCTTTGACCCGATAACCAACGGTCACCTTGCGGTAATCCGCAGAGCTTCAAGGCTGTTTGACAAGGTCATAGTTGTTGTTATGGCGAACTTTCGCAAGCCTGTGGGTCTTTTTTCTGTGGATGAGAGAGTGGAGCTTATAAAGCGCTGCACCGCAGACATAGAAAATGTTGACGTTGATTTTTACGGCGGACTTCTTGCGGATTATGCGAGAGAAAAAGGCGCCGTCGCAATAGTTAAGGGCTTAAGAGCCGTGTCTGATTTTGAAGATGAATTTCAGCAGGCACTCACAAACAAACAGTTAAATCCCGAGGTTGAGACCATTTTTATAACGGCAGAGGCAGAGCATATGTATCTCTCCTCAAGCTTGGTTAAGCAAATAGGCGAGCTCGGCGCAAATATTGATATGTCAAAATTTGTACCGCCGCAGATTGCCGACGATATAGTAGAAAGATTAAAAGGAAGGAATGGCTGAAATGAACGTCCAGGGAACATTGGATCTTATCGAAGAGGTGCTTGATAACGGCAGTAACATACCGTTCTCATCAAAAATAGCTGTTGATGTTGATGCTATTCGCACATACATAAAGGACATTCGTCTTGATTTGCCTGTTGAGATTGAAAAGGCACAAGAGATAGTAGACCACTACAACAGCATCATCAAAAAGGCAACAACCGAGGCTTCTGTTGCAACATCGACCGCGCAAAAACAGTCCGATGAGATTCTCGGTGCCGCAAAAGAGAGAGCAAAGGGAATAATCGACAATGCCGACGCAAACGCAAAATCAACTCTTGCAGCCGCAACAGAGCAGGCTCGCAGAATGGTTGAGTCAACAGAGATTGCACATTTGGCACAGGAGTATTCGGATAAAATCCGCTCACAGGCAACCGCCGATGCTGAGGAGATAATCAGAAACGCCAAAGAGCAGGCGGCAGGCATACTTAAAGACGCCACCAACAAGGGTGAGAGTATAAAGAACGACGCTAATGAGTGGTCCGCAAACATAAGACTTGCCACAAACCGCTTTGTAACCGAGATTATGAAAAACAGCGACGATGTTCTCTCTGCAAATATTGCCGAAATCCGCAAGGCACGTCAGAGTCTTCAGGCGGCGGCAGAGAACCATAAAAAATAAAAGCAAAAATAAAGCCGCTGTGTGCGGCTTATTTGCGGGAGTAGTTCAGTGGTAGAGCGTCAGCTTCCCAAGCTGAATGTCGCGGGTTCGAATCCCGTTTCCCGCTCCAGCGAAAAAAGCCTTGATTTTGTTGATGTATCAACGATTTCGGGCTTTTTTTCTTTTTGAAATTTTCGTAGCGCGTGTGTTAAAAATCGACATAAAATATCATAGAAAACCGCAAAAATGCAAGTCAAAAGTTGCTTATATACAAGGCGCGGTGCGTTGCTGCTGTTGAATAAGCTTTTGCCTTATACTTCTTGACGGCTTCGGGATAATAATTATTTGGCATTAGATTTCAGCTCCTTTAAATTCATAACCAGTGAATAGGATTGAACGCAAAAAAGTGCAATCAATAACACGATAGGAATTATTTTTAAATTTCTGTTCATTTTTTTAAAATGATATGATACAATAGCTTTAGAGCAAGTACCCTACTTTGGGGAGCTTTCGCTCCCCGTTTCGGGGCGGATTTACTTGTTCTTGATGTACTCGACTAACATTTTTACGAGTTGGAGCACTGTAAGTATGATAGCGAGTACATCAGCTATTATTTCAATCATTTAAAAGAGTAAAATATTTTACCGTTAAATAAAAAATAAGGCTATAATCCATATTCGGCAGCTTCTTATAAATCACCGTTTATGAATTATAGCCTGTTTACGTTTTTACTCTTTGGTCTGCGCTAAATGCGACAGTCCCTTAACCTTATGCAGATGTTACAACAAGCAGGTTGTCGTTTTTGACATCTGTTCTTCTTGTGAAGGCTCTTGACGCTGTGTTATATTCGACTATATCGCCGTAGTGATACTCGACCTCGCCTGTTTCTTTGTTAAGAACCTGAACATAGGATCTTGCAAACCAGGTATCGCTTGAGCCAATATATTTTTGCGGCAGAGAAACCGTATACATTCCGTAGCACTTTGCTGTTTTTTGGCTGTCGGGAACTTCTTTGTTCCGAACAAGAATTTTGCTGTTGCCACTGGCGCATACAAAATTGTTGTAAAGGTTGTTGTAGTCCGTTGAGGCAAGGTCGCCCGATTTTGCAAATATTATGCCGTGGCTGAGAATGTCGTATTTGCCGTAGTTCACGCAGCGCTCAGACCAGAAGGTGAGCGAGCCGTCGTCGCCAAGCTCGGCAAGGTTTGTTTTTATATATGCCTTGTTGTCTGTGCCGGATGCGCCGTAAACGGCGGTGAGAACGGTGTTTTTAACCGCAACAAAAGAGTAGTTTTTATAAGTGCTGACTATGTTGCCGTATTCGTCCGTCCAGTAAAGGAAATCGCTGCCGGCGGCAGAAATTTTGATTATCTGCTCCCAAGAGGAGAGGGGATAGGTCTTTTCGCTTTCGCTGCTCTTTGAATCGCGAACCTTTATGCCGGTGAAGCCGGCGTTTGCGCTATCCGTCAAAACAAACGCGGCAGTGTAGCGCAAGACCGCACCGTCCTCTTTCACGGGGTTGTTTTCGTCGGGAATCAAAACCGTTTTGTAGCCCGCGATTTTATCGGCCGGCCTTTCTTTTACCGGAATGGAGTAGGAATCCGCATCGAAATAATCGTTAAGAGACAAAACCTTGGAGGAATAAAGCGCGTTGTTATAATAAATTTCAACAGTATATTTGCACTCGCAGGCTCTTGTTTGTTTATGCCCCTCGGCATCGCCGTAGCAGTTGAGGCAGGTTCTCATGTCGGTGCCGTTGACGTCAACGTGGAACTATTCGCTCCACTCCGGCTCCAGCATGGGTATTTCGGTTTTTTTGCTCAAAACCTCTTTACATACCGAGCAGTAAGAGCCGTCGGTGTAGCCGACGCTTGTGCAGGTTGCCGGGTAGCCCGCGTCAACCGCCGGTGTGTGACCCGTGGCAGTCACGGGGTCTGATTGGTAGCTGTGGCTGCACTTTGTGCAGGTGTAGAGAGTGTATCCGTCGGTCGTGCAGGTTGCGGGAACAACCGTTTTTGTGTATTCGTGCTTACATTCGGTTATGTTACTCGACATAACCTTGAGGCATACGTTGCCTGCGGTTTTAAAATATCCGCTGTCGGGTGCAACATAGTCCCATGTCTTTCCGTCCATGCTGATATAGCTTTCGTATTTGTTAAAAGCGGTGTCATACATGGTTCCCTCTGTTGCGATAGATGCCTTTTCGTCATATATTGCATTTATGCAAATCACCACCGAGAACACGTCGCCCTCATGAACCTCAACAGGTTCGGGGAGCTTTGCGGTGTGGTAGCCGTAGTATTTTTCTCCGCCTTTTACGGTAGAAACAAGAGTGCCGGAGGTCGGCAGGTCTGTTTTGGAGGAGAGCTTATATATGTTGATTTCATATGACATATAGGTTCTCGTGTTATAAAAACCTACATAGTTAAGGCTTTCGTGGCCGTCTGCGGTGAATACGTTTGCACCGTAAATCGTGGTTCTGCCGAGATAAGAAATTGCGCTGTAAGAGCCTAAGCCGTCATATTGATAAGTATTGTCATAGGTTGACTTGGCAGAAGCCTGATAATATGAAAAATCGGTGATTTCGGGCTCTTCATAAGACATCCAAAAATACCCGTCCTTGAGCAGAATGTCATCGCCCCAGCTGTTTTTAACAAGCCATGCACCGTCGCTTGACGGGCGATAATCCGAGCGGAAGTTTTCTTTTGAATAATTATCGTCCCAGCCGACTATTGCAACATCGTGGTTTGTTTCTGTTGCGCCGGGGTAGTAATATGACGACGCGGTATCTGTCACATTATAATAGTATGTATGGTTGTAGTAGCTCGTTTTAACGGAGCCGTTATCCATAATTGCTCTTTTGATTTGGCTTGTGTTGGCTGCCTCGTTTTTAATAAGCGAGCAGTCCGTCAGGCGAAATTCGGCGCTGTATCTGTCACTGTCCGGCCATGTGCCGACAGAGTAGGGATAGTCGGCATCATACACGGGGCCGGAGCCTCTTGCATAAGTGCTTACCGAATCCATCCAGGTTCCGCCGATTTTGCGCGCAGTGTTAAGGTCGCTGTTCTCTCCGTCGCCGTAGGTACGGTCTGAGGCGTCTGTTGTCAGGTTGTTTTTGGCAAACCAGAGCAGATGACCCTCGGAAAGGTCAACAGTGTTGTCTACAAGCCCGGATTTTATGATTGAGCTTTCAACGCATGAGGTTGCGGCAAAAGCCCAGCATGACCCGTCAAAGCCCTGGTCTTTAACAGAGGTAACCAGACCGTCCGTTCTCGCGTCATAGCTTGACGGAATATCGTAAGCGCCGCTCCTTGCGTTTGCACGTCTGGCGGCAGGGGCATATTAGCTGCCGTAAAGGTCAACAATGTTTCCGTCCTCGTCCTCCCAATGGGTAGACATACCGTTATCTTCAACTATTAAGTTGTACTGAACAAATTGAGGTTTTTCCGCCGCAAAAGAGAGTGGCTGTGCAAGCGGCAGCAGCATAACTGCCGACAAAACCACGGCGGTAATTTTAGATGTGATTTTCATAATAACTTCCGCTGACAAGATTTAGGTATTTTTACCTGTCTTTACTAAACTAAAAAACGCAGTGCTTGTCAATTAATTTTTAAGGCAATGACTTTAATTATTATGCCAAAAGAAAAATTACATTGTCTTATTTTGCCAAATTGTAAAAAAGAGCCGACAAGAATGCGGCAATAACACAAAAAGGAATTGAAAAAGACTTTTGGTTATGTTACAATTAAAGAGTAAAATCAAAAAGAAGGGATTGTGATTTTTGATGAATAAAAGGAGATTACTTGCGCTTTTAATCTGCGCAGCGATGATAATACTCACTTTAACAGGCTGCGGCAATTCAAAGCCCGAGAATAAGACGGATACTCCGCCCGACGAGCTTACACTCAGCGGCGAGGAGGTCACCGACGTTACCGCCATAACCGGCAGTACCGATGAAAACGGCAATGTTATTGATAACAAAGGCATTACCGACGCCGAGGGTCACAGAATATATGACACGGGCTATAAGGACGCAAACGGAAATACAATTTATACCACCGGCAAAAAGGATGCAAACGGCAACATTCTTTATACCCTTAACAAAACGGATGACCGCGGCAATCTTCTTTATTACACCGGCAAAAAGAATAACGGCAAGCTTGAGCTTGATCAGACAAACGCCGTGCCGGATTACACAACCGACAAAAACTCAAAGCTTGACCAAAACAGCAGGTATTCCACAACGGGAACGGTTGAATTTAAACCCGAAAAGGACGAAAAAACCGCCAAGGGTATGGTTAAGAGTTATATCAACTACGGCGGCGGCTCAAGCTATGATATGTTCAGAAAAGTTGTTTCGGATAAAAACGGCGGATATATTGCCGCAGGTATATCCGAATCACGCAACGGAATTTACTCCGATGCCAATTCCGCATGGGGAACCTTCGGCGTTGTGTCTAAAATAAGCGACAGCGGCAAGGTCGAGTGGACTTATCTCACCGGCGGCGATGACAGCGTTCAGTTCAACGACGTTGCACAGCTTAAAGACGGCAGCATTATCGCCGTGGGCTATACCTCCGCAACGGATACTGACGCTCCGCTTAACAGCAAGTTTGTTTCGTCGCTTATCGTAAAGCTCAGCAAAAAGGGCGAGCTTCAGTGGGCGTACTCTTTCCCCGGTGACGAGAACTCAAACGGCGACTATCTCAACTGTGTTGCCGCTACGCCGGACGGCGGATTTGTTGCAGGCGGCAGAGCGGATTCGACATCGGGCTTTTTCACCGGCACAAAAGAAAATAATTTCAAAGCGTTTATATTCAAATTTAAAAAGAACGGAGACATAGAGTGGAGAAAAACTCTCTCCGGCTCAAGAGGCAACGGTTTCACCGCACTTGAGGCAAACACAGACGGCGATATTTTTGCAACCTGCGTCAGCTACTCAAACGATGGCAGCTTTGCATCACTTGCAGGCTACGGCAAAAACGCAAACACCGTTGTTATGAAATTCAGCAGCAAGGGCGAGCTTAATTGGTCGTCAAATCTTGTCGGTTCCGGCGTCAGCGAATATAACGCACTCAGCGTCACAAGTGACGGCGGCTGCATAGTAGGCGGCAAGTTCTCAATAAATAAGCGTGCAGACGGCAGCTACTCCTCATGCTACGGCAAAACAGACGGCTATGTTGTCAGATTTAATAAAGACGGCGGCGTTTATTGGGCGCGCAATGTCGGCGGCACGGGCGATGATGAGGTAACCTCGGTAACCGTTACGAATTTGGGTATAATCGTAACAGGCAGAACCACGTCGGCAGATATGGATTTCAGCAAGTTCAAAAATGCGGGCAAATCCGATTCGTTTGTTATGATTTTAAACTCCGAGGGCAAAACAACTTATACCGAGTCTTTCGGCGGCTCGGCAGATGACGCGATACTCGGCACAGCCGCAACGTCAGACGGATTTGTTGCGGTCGGCTGGACTTCCTCCTCCGACGGCACATTCAAAGAATCAAAAGCGGGCAAGACCGCAGAAGCTTTCTACGCTTCGTTCAGGCTTTCGGCAGAATAAATAAACAGAAGCCGCGCTTTGCGCAGGCTCAAAAATAACAGAAAAGCTATAATTCACTTATCGCACGCTTTTAAGCGGATTGCAATTGTGAATTATAGCTTTTTTTATTGCGGATTTTGCCGTTTTAAAGCCTTTGCTATGCGGCAAAATTATTTAACTTTTATTCCAAGCTCGTCAAGCTGAATTTCGTCAACCTCTGCGGGGCACTCTGTCATAGGCTCGCTCGCGTTTTGAACCTTGGGGAAGGCTATGACGTCGCGCAGGCTCTCACAGCCGAGCATTTGCATTATAAGGCGGTCAAGACCTATACCCATTCCGCCGTGGGGCGGAGCGCCGTATTTGAATGCGTCCGTAAGGAAGCCGAACTTAGCATACGCCTCTTCGTCCGAAAGACCGAGAAGAGCAAACATTCTCTTCTGAAGGTCGGGGTTGGTGATACGGATTGAACCGCTGCAAAGCTCAACACCGTTCAAAACAAGGTCATATGCCTTTGCTTTTACGTTTGCTTTGTCGCTCTCGAGCGTGTCAAGGTATTCGTCCATAGGGGCGGTAAAGGGGTGATGCATTGCAACAAACTGATGTGCGTCCTCGTCCCAGTCGAAGAACGGGAACTCGGTAATCCAAAGAAAATCATATCTGTCTTTGGGGATAATATCAAGCTTCTTTGCAACCTCACATCTGAGAGCACCGAGAACGGGGAGAACAACAGAGTTTTTGGTGTCACCGATTATAAGTACAACGTCGCCTGCCTGTGCGTCTGCTTTTTGAAGCAGTGCTTTCATCTCGTCCTCTGTGAGGAACTTTGCGAAAGACGAAGCCACCGAGCCGTCTTCGTTAAGACGAACCCAGGCAAGACCTTTTGCGCCTATGCCGCGCACCATATCGGTGAGCTTGTCTATTTCTTTTCTCGTCAGCGTTTTGACCGCGCCCTTTGCGGTTATACCTCTTACGCTTCCGCCGCCCTCGATAGCACCGGTGAACACGCCGAAGCCGCAGTTTTTAACGGTGTCGGTCAAATCATAAAGCTCCATGCCAAAGCGTGTGTCGGGCTTGTCGGAGCCGTAGCGGTTCATGGCGTCGGTATATGTCAGTCTCTTAATCGGAAGCGATACGTCAACGCCGAGTATATCTTTGAATACGCGCTTAATATATCCCTCGCCGACGGCAAGCACATCTTCCATAACAACAAAAGATTTCTGTAATGTATCCGGTATCTGACCTATATCAACATAATACATATCCTTTGACTCACGCATGGTACACAGCTCGTTGCCATCAGTATCATATATAACTGTTGTTCCTGATGCCATAAATGTGTCTAAGGAACTTTTATTTACAAGCTCCTTAGCCTCCTGCGCAAGCTTTATAATCTTTACTATCTTTGGTGAAAATATTGCAAGTGTTGTAACAAATGCCAGCAGTAATGTAAGAAGTATAAGTCTTCTTATTAATCTGCGTCTTCTTTTCTTTTTTGATAATTTTTTCTTCGCCATAATATTCAATCCCTGTGCATATCATCACTTATAATAGGTTACATATATATTGCCGCCCTGAGAAAACATTTTTCCAGCATCATTCATAGACATAGTCTTTACTGAACCAGATGATGATTCAATATATGCTATTTCACTTGAATTATATGCAGTAATGATTATATATTCGTCTTCTCCGGTCTTTGCTATCACAAGACTTCCTTCTCCGACATAGCTTAATGCCTTCTCATATGTTATTCCTGTAAGACTTATTCCATGTACTCCGCTTATCATGTTCATTGTCTGCACTGCTGTATACCCCTGTTCCATGTAAGCCGCGGCATTATAATCAGCCCCAAGATAATTACATACTGTTGTAACTGCATTTTCAAGAGAACTTCCACCCATAACCGGCGAAACCCCGTCTATTGATGCCTGTGTGCTTCTGTACCGTTTCCACACAGACTTTGAATCACAATCCACAACTGTTCCATATGTGTCATACGCAAGAGTTATTGCTGATTCAAGCTGTGTCCTGCTTCCCTGGAATGTTCCGTATCCATATACATAGTACCTTCCATCCCATGTAAATTCATCTTCAAGTTCCAGACTTGTATTGTCTTTAAATATAATCTCACCTGAAGTTCTGTAACTAACAGATATATCATTTACCTTGGTTATAAGGTCAATATATAATTCCTGTTTCCTTGCGTCTGTGCTTATTGTATCAGCCTTTACAACATTTTCAACAACATTCTCATCCTTATTGATAAGCTGGTCTATGCTCGTTGACACATAACCACTTCCTGACTTCACTATTCTTGTAAGCGTAATTCTCTTGCCTTCAACCTCTGTATCAGATACATATATATCAGGCTGTTCATATTGTTTAATAATATTATAATCAACATCCATAATACCGACTTTGTACATTGCATATGTTCTGCTGCCATCTGCATCTGATACAATATCTTCCTTATGAGCCATTCCATATATAAAGTCCGAATCGATATATCCAAGTGGTCTTAATGTATCTGCCTCATCTGCCTTTAACTCATAAGCGCTGTCGTTGCTCATATTAAGAACTCTTATCGTATCAGTGTTGCATATATCACCTGACACACTATATGCTATGGCATCTCCGGCATCTGATACAGCATATGAATTCTCTTTAAGTCCTGTTATCTCTGTCATGACCTCTTTACTTACAAGGTCTACAGAATACAGAGTCTCATCTATAAGTATATAGAATTTGTCGTTAGAAACATAAGAAACGCCACCAACATTCTGTGTGAGAATGTTATAAGGAATCGCCATTGGAATGAACAGTCTTTCAGTAACATCATTATCTGAATATGAATATCTGCATAAAGATACGCCAACCTGTCCTTCATGCTCTCCTCTGTTCATATATCCTGATACTAAAAATGTTGCATCTCCGTTATCTTCTATTTTCATTATCTTAATATTATGGGCATCATAACCTTCTCTTACAGAATCAGTCTCCTCACTCTTGAACGAGAATACTCTTGTAAATGTCTGTGAACTGCTGTTAAAACACCACAGTGAACCCTGATTAACAAAATAGGTATATATTCCCTTTTCATCAGATGCACAATTAACATCTGTTGAAGAATTAATTCCAAGATTAATCTTTGCCGTTGAAGTTAGGTCGTTCCTTGCGTCAAATACCTGATTCATCTCCCTCTCGAAATTAAGAAGATAGAAACCACTGTTAGTCTGCCGTATTCTATAATACTCACTTACTGTATATGTATCACTTGATGAATAATCATTTGCTGCTCCAACTCTGTAACTAAGTCTTAATATTGCCACATCATCATCAACTGATATAACCTCCGGCATAATATCACTCTCTACGTATGGGTCAAGGTCTCCCCAGCCGACCTGGCTTAATGAGCAGTTAATATTTACCTTTCCATAATTAGTGTTATCGCCTGAACTTGAAGTTTCAAGATATCCAGCTATGTCCTTAAGTCTGCTGTCATCAAATGTACATGCATTGAAATCCATGACAAAATCAAGCTTTTTCTGAAGGTCATAATCCACTCCATAAACAATTCTTGTGTAATAATATACTGCCTCATGCTTCTTTGTCTTAAGCACAACCTCAAGCGCATACTCTTTCCCGGTATCAAGAAGATTCTTTATGTTAAATGTAACATTTATACTGCTCCCTGCATTATCATAATCACTAACCTCAGTATTCTCGATAAGCGACTTATCCTCTAAAGAACGGATTTTGTATGCCACACCTTCAATATCTTCTCCGTATGTATTAATTGTAACTGTCAGCTTTCTGTCCTTTGCAACAGGTGTAATATTGCCATAAAACAATGTTGAATCCAGCTCCGAAGTGTAACCATGAAGCGCATTATACTGTGTACCTGCCTCTGTATCCATTGCAACTGTTGGAAGAGTTGCATCTGCCATAGTGGTTGCTGACGGCATTATCTGTTCGAATTTCATTGATATAAATGTTATGATAACCGTAACTAAAAATATAACTCCAAGTATAAAATACTTAGAACCTGATATACTATAATTCCTGATTCTTTTCAATTTAATCCTCCAAAAGCTTCTTTAGCGTAAGGTCAATATTAAGCACCCTGCTCATATTCTGTACTTCCTCATAAGCCTTAGCATCAGGCTTTCCGGTCTTAACAGCTCTTATAAGCAGATTCTTTGGTGTATGCTCCATGTCTATGAATTCGAGTATCTGTGTCTGGTAACCCTTAGATTCTAAAAGCTTTGCCCTTGCACCATCTGTCGCTATTGCTGCAAATCTTTCCTTTAAGATTCCATAATCCATGACAGGTGAAAGAGTTTCATCTGCAATTGTTCTGTTTGCCTCATGCTGACAGCAAGGCACAGAAAGTATAACCTTCGCACCCCATTTTACTGCTTTGGCGAGTGCATAATCTGTAGCCGTATCACATGCATGAAGTGTTACAACCATATCTACAGACTCAACACCCTTGTAAGAAGCAATATCTCCTTCATAGAAATTGAGTCTCTCATAACCATATTTCGTTCTTAACTGGTTGCAATGCTCAATAACATCTTTCTTTAAATCCAGCCCGATTATCCTGATATTGTATCCCTTAAGTACCTTGAGATAATAATACATTGCAAATGTAAGATATGATTTTCCACATCCAAAATCAATTATTGTCTGTTCTTTATCCTTATCTAACTGTGGCAGAATATCCTCTATAAATTCAAGGAATCTATTAATCTGCCTGAACTTATCATATCTTGTTCTTACAATTGCCCCCTCTTTAGTCATAACTCCAAGATCAACAAGAAAATCCACCTTCTCGCCCTCTTTAAGAATATATGTCTTGGTTCTGTTGTGTGACATATCCTTCTGACTCTTTATCTGTGCAAGCCTTTTATACTTACAGGTACATGCGCCCTTCTTTGAACTAAGCACCGTGGCAGTCGCATCTGTCATATTAAACTGCGCCTGTTTAAATGTGTTCTCCATATATTCTGTAATTCTCGTCTTAATGTCTTCTTCTGAATAATTGGTGTGAAGCACTTTTCTTCCCACGAATTCTGATGCCTGATACTTTATCTCATCCTTAAGTCGAACCGGACGAATCTTAACCCTCATCACATCTTCTTCATTCTTTACCTTCTGTCCGCTTATTGTAAGATCAATAAGCCTGTCATTAATACATTTATCTAAAAGCTCTTTTAATTCCATATCTGCCTCATCTTTTCTTGATTTATTCTCTGGATATACATGGTTATTTTAATCTCTTTAGACAAAAACCACAATAGCAAGTTTTATGCCTTAAAAATCATCATCAGAAATCCTCATTATATATCGGTGTTGAAAGCTGTATATCCGTCACTCCCCTTGTCTCGTCATAATTCATTGTTATATTAACATTTATCTTGTTCTTTCCTATGCTTACAGAATCCTTAACGCTTTTAGCATAAGCATACACAACATATGAATCCTGTATCTGTCCCGTAGTCACAGTCTTTGCACCCAGCATCTTAAGCATTCTGCCGCTGACCTCGCTCTTATCATACTGTGACATATCCCCAGCAATGCTTCCTTTCATGCTGACTGTTACATGAGTATCTATTCCATATTCCTCTAAAACCTGTTTCATCAGCTTTTCATAATCTGAAGTGCTCTCAAATCCCTTATACAGTTCTATATCAGTTATAAAATATTCTCCTGTACTGCTCTTTTTTATTGATATATCTGCGCTGCCATTAACTGATTGCTGTGTAAGATATATTCCTGCTTCATCCTCCGTTATATTATATCTGTTAAGCCCCAGAGTCTTTGCCATCTGTGTCATCATAAGTTTCTTTGCTGTATCCGACATCCCATTGTCAAGCTTTCCTGTCGCTGATATGTCGGCACTTATATCATAGTACACATTTTCACAAAATGTATCTACAACATCCATTGTCTCACCCTTTATGCCCTTGTATACAAGTCTGCCGGCAAATACTGCCCATATAATTACTGCGACTGCTATCATCAGCCTCTGAAATCTATATATCTTTACCATATAAAAAACCTCCCATCACCTGAAATATTCCCAGATAATGGAAGGTTTATACATATTATTTAATTAACAGCCTTAATTCTCGCAAGCGATCTCTTAAGCGCTGCCTCTGCTCTTACCATATCCAGATTAGAATCATGGCTGGCAAGTCTCTTTTCAGCTCGCAGTCTCGCCTCATTAGCTCTTTCTACATCGATTTCATCTGACCATTCTGCCACCTCAGCAAGAATAGTTATCTTATCCTTGAGAATCTCTATAATTCCACCGTGTACCGCAGCTTTCTTTACATCATTACCATTGTGTATGCTAAGAACACAAGGAACAACAACTGCAGTAAGCGGAATATGTCCCGGATAAACACCTATATCGCCTTCACTGGTAGAAAGTTCAACAAATGTAGCGTCATCATGGTAGAAAACTCTGTCCGGCGTATTAACCAGAAGCTTTATTGTCTGTAAATCTGCCATTACAACCTCTTTTCTACTTCTCTACCTTAGCTAAAACATCATCAATTCCACCACAGTTAAGGAAGTAACTCTCTGGAATATCATCATACTTTCCTTCGATAATTTCCTTGAAGCCCTGAATAGTCTCACTTACAGGAACATATCTTCCTTCAAGACCAGTAAACTGTCCTGCAACGAAGAATGGCTGTGATAAGAATCTCTGAACCTTTCTTGCTCTTGAAACAACAAGCTTATCATCCTCTGAAAGCTCGTCCATACCAAGGATAGCGATGATATCCTGTAATTCTTTGTATTTCTGTAAGATTTCCTGAACTGATCTTGCAACCTTGTAATGCTCCTCACCAACAATTCTTGGATCAAGAATTCTTGATGTAGACTCTAACGGGTCAACGGCTGGATAGATACCAAGCTCAACGATTGATCTTGAAAGAACTGTAGTAGCATCCAGATGTGCAAATGTTGTAGCCGGAGCCGGGTCAGTAAGGTCATCGGCTGGTACATATACAGCCTGAACAGATGTAATAGATCCGTTCTTGGTAGATGTGATTCTCTCCTGAAGAGCACCCATCTCTGTCTGTAATGTTGGCTGATAACCAACGGCTGAAGGCATACGTCCAAGAAGTGCTGAAACCTCTGAACCAGCCTGGGTAAATCTGTAGATATTATCAATGAAAAGAAGTACATCCTTTCCACCCTTATCTCTGAAGTACTCAGCCATTGTAAGTCCTGCAAGACCAACTCTCATTCTTGCTCCAGGTGGTTCGTTCATCTGTCCGAACACCATGGTAGTTTTCTCGATAACGCCTGATTCCATCATCTCATGATAAAGGTCGTTACCCTCTCTTGTTCTTTCTCCAACACCAGTGAATACTGAATATCCACCATGCTCAGTTGCAATATTTCTGATAAGTTCCTGAATAAGTACTGTCTTACCTACTCCGGCACCTCCGAAAAGTCCTATCTTACCACCCTTCTGGTAAGGACAAAGTAAATCTACAACCTTGATACCAGTCTCAAGAATCTCTGTATTAGTTGCCTGCTCTGCAAATGCAGGTGCCTTTCTATGAATAGGCATATGCTCCTGTACTTCTGGCGCTGGCTTATTATCAATTGGATCACCTAATACATTGAACATTCTTCCTAAAGTCTGTTCACCTACCGGTACAGAAATTGGGGCACCTGTCGCCTCTGCATCCATACCTCTGACAAGACCATCTGTAGGACCCATGGCTATACATCTTACTACATCATCGCCAAGATGCTGGGCAACCTCTACAACAAGCTTACCGCCGTCATTAGTCTTAATATTGATGGCCGAATTGATTTCTGGCAGATTACCGTCTGTGAACTTAATATCAATTACAGCACCGATAACCTGAGTAATCTTACCAATATTATTCTCTGCCATTATTCCCTCCATTGTTTTATTAATTGATAGCATTCGCTCCTGCTATAATCTCTGTAAGTTCCTGTGTAATTGAAGCCTGACGTGCTCTGTTAAACTTAAGCGACAGATCTGATATCATATCCTCTGCATTGCTTGTAGCACTGTCCATTGCCTGCATACGTGCTCCGTTCTCACTGGCAACAGCTTCTACCATAGCCCCATATATAAGACTGCACACATACTTAGGTATAATCAGGTTAAGAGCCTCCTCTTCACCCGGCTCATAATTCATAGGTGTATTATCAGTCTCTGCTCCATCCTGTTTCATTGAATCTGCATCAACAGGAAGCAGCTTAATAAGCTTAGGTTCATGAACCACAGTGTTCTTAAAAGATGTATAAGCAAGATATATCTCTCCTACTTCTCCACTTGTAAATGCATCAAGCACCTCATTACATATAGCCTTGGCATCTGTATACGCAGGTTCTTCAACCATATCTGAATAATCTGCTTTAATCTGATAGCCTCTTCTTGAAAGGAAATCTCTTCCCTTTGTTCCTATTGCATATATAAGTGCGTCTTCCTTAGGAATATCACTACCTGTTATAAGTCTGGTAATATTAGAATTATATCCTCCGGCAAGTCCTCTGTTCGCTGTAATTGTGATAATCGCTTTCTTACTTGAATCTCCGGCTTTCAGATATTTGTGATTGATATTACCTGACTTGGCAAGCATATTCTTTACGGTATCATACATAAGGTCGAAATACGGCTTGGTACTTTCCGCTTTCCCTTTAGCTTTCTGCAATTTAACAGTAGATACGAGCTTCATGGCTTTGGTAATCTGACCGGTACTTTGAATACTATCTCTGCGTCTTTTTATGTCTCTCATTGAGGCCATAAACTATTACCTCCATTCCAAAACATTTACTGGATAAATGTTTTCTTAAACTCCTCGATGGCAGCTATAAGTGCCTTCTCATTATCTGCTGTCAGTTCCTTAGTCTCTTTAATAGACTCTGGAATCTGTGGATACTTAGTATCAATAAAGTCAAATAATCCCTGCTCGAAATCAAGAATCCTGTCAACATCTATATCGATAACATACTTCTTGGTAACTGCATATATGATTATAACCTGATACTCAACCGGCATTGGCTTGTACTGTGGCTGTTTAAGCATCTCTCTGATTCTCTCACCCTGTGCAAGCTTTTCCTTGGTATCAGCATCAAGCTCTGAACCAAACTGTGAGAATGATGCAAGCTCTCTGTACTGGGCAAGCTCTGTACGGATAGGAGCAGCAATCTTCTTAATAGCCTTAATCTGTGCTGAACCACCAACTCGTGATACAGACAATCCGGCATTAATAGCAGGTCTGAAGCCTGAATTAAACATCTCTGTCTCAAGATATATCTGTCCATCTGTAATAGAAATAACATTAGTAGGAATATATGCTGAAACATCCCCTGCCTGAGTCTCGATGATTGGAAGTGCTGTAAGTGAACCTCCGCCGTATTCATCTGACATTCTTGCTGCTCTCTCAAGAAGTCTTGAATGAAGATAGAATACATCTCCAGGATAAGCCTCACGTCCAGGTGCTCTCTTAAGAAGAAGTGAAAGCGTTCTGTACGCTGCAGCATGCTTGCTTAAATCATCATAAACAACTAATACATCTCCACCATTCTCCATCCACTCTTCACCAATAGCACATCCTGAATAAGGAGCAATATACTGTAATGGAGCAAGTTCACTGGCTGTAGATGCCACTACTGTTGTATATGCCATTGCACCATATTCCTCAAGAGTCTTAACAATACTTGCAACAGTTGAAGCCTTCTGTCCGATAGCAACATATATACAATGTACTCCCTGACCCTTCTGGTTAATAATAGTATCAATAGCAATAGCCGTCTTACCTGTCTGACGGTCACCGATAATAAGCTCTCTTTGTCCTCTTCCGATAGGAACCATGGCATCAATAGCTTTAATACCTGTCTGAAGTGGAACGCTTACTGATTTTCTTGTAATAACGCCTGATGCAACTCTCTCAATCTTACGATACTTATCTGTAACGATTGGTCCTTTGCCATCAATAGGCTGTCCTAATGCATTGACAACTCGTCCTGTCAATGCGTCACCAACTGGAACCTCAACAACTCGTCCAGTTGTCTTAACAGTATCGCCTTCATTAACATTTCTTGAATCACCAAGTAAAACGGCACCAACATTATCCTCTTCAAGGTTAAGTACCATTCCATATACCTCGCTTGGGAACTCAAGAAGTTCTCC
>OLWH01000379.1_pt1 | contig 22085 bp, 20 predicted proteins | sample 1673381 | NCBI WGS metagenome assembly OLWH01 (sample SAMEA103958110, study PRJEB25191) | human gut metagenome | reverse complement strand
GCGCCGCGGCTATGCGGTAACCGTCGGCAAAACAGGCAATAAGGAAATTGATTTTGTATGTGACAAGCGCGGCGAAAAGCTGTATGTTCAGGTCACCTATCTGCTGGCATCGGAAGAAACAATCAACCGTGAGTTCGGTGCGTATGACAGCATTCGCGACAACTTTCCGAAATATGTTGTTTCCCTCGATGAATTTGATATGAGTCGGAACGGCATCAAGCATCGGAATATCCGCGATTTTCTCCTTGCCGAGGAATGGAACTGAACAATAAGGGAGCTTATACAACGGTCCCTAAAAAAATCACCCGAAATTTTCCCTTTTAGAGAAAATTCCCTGTTGACTTTTGCGCCGCACGGAGTATAATCATACCGTCAACTGAATCATCAGTCTTCGAGGCGGGGCGAAGTTCCCCACCGGCGGTCACAGTCCGCAAGCGGCATTTTTGCCGCACGATCCGGTGCGATTCCGGAACCGACGGTCACAGTCCGGATGAGAGAAGATGTGCTGCGCGCGATCTACCACGCAATTTTCACGCTCTTTTGCGTCATGCACCTTGGAAGACTTGTTCTTTCAGGGGAAATGACAAAAAGGAGTGTATTTTTATGTCCGAACCCAATGTAAACGCCATCCCCACCACCCGCGCAACTCACCACAGCCGTACCCACAAGCTGACGGTGACCGCCATGCTCTCGACCGTCGCATTTTTGCTGATGTTCATCGAGTTCCCGATCCCCGCGCTCATCCCCGCGTTCGTCAAGCTCGATATCTCTGACCTTCCAGAGCTTCTGGCTGCGTTCTCGCTCGGCCCCATCTACGGCGTGATCGTCACGCTGCTCAAGAATGTGCTGTTCTCCGTGCTGCACGGCACATCGTCCGCGTACGTCGGCGAGCTTTTCAACTTCATCATGGGCAGCGTGTTTTCCTTCACCGCGGGCTTCATCTATCAGAAGAAAAAGTCCCGCAAGAACGCGCTTATCGGCGCTCTCGCCGGCGCGCTGCTGATGGCGGTACTGTCTGTGCCTCTCAACTACTTTGTGGTCTACCCCGCCTACGTTGTATGCTATCACCTGCCGCTTGAAGCCATCATCGGCATGTATCAGGCCATCCGTCCCTCGACCAACGGCCTTCTTGAGTGCCTGATGGTCTTCAATATGCCGTTCACCTTTGTCAAAGGCATGATCGATGTGGCGCTGTGCTTCCTCATCTACAAGCCGCTCTCCCCGCTGCTGCACAAATAATATCAGAAAGGAGCTGCACGTCCATGGCGCTCGACTGGGGCATTCTTCACTGGATCCAGAACAACATCTCCTGCCCGTTTCTCGACGCTGTGGTCCCCAAGCTCACGATGCTCGGCAACGCCGGCATCATCTGGATCCTCGCAGGCGTTCTCCTGCTGTGCACAAAAAAATACCGCCGTCAGGGCGCGCTCGTGCTGATGGGTCTGCTCGCGGGACTTCTCGTTGGAAATGTTGCGCTCAAGCATCTCGTCGCGCGCTCGCGGCCCTGCTGGCTCGATCCTTCCGTGCAGCTTTTGATCGCCACGCCGACGGACTACTCATTCCCCTCGGGACACACGCTGTCCTCGACGATCGCCGCAACGATCCTAACGAAGACCGACCGGCGTTTCGGCTATGTTGCCATTCCGCTCGCGGTGCTCATCGCCCTGTCGCGGCTGTACCTGTACGTCCACTTCCCGAGCGACGTGTTTGCCGCAGCGCTGCTCGGTCTTCTGATCGGCGAGCTGACGTTCCGCTATGGCGGAAAGCTGTTCGACAAAATTTCCCGCAGGCAAAAGCAATAAAGAAACCCCGCACACCGTTTCAAAACGGTGTGCGGGGTCTTTACATTTTGGGCATTTATACCTTTTTCGCCGCAAGGAACAAATTCGGCGGCGCGGGAAAGAGATTCTCCCGCTCCAGCACCGCGAACCCCGCGTCGGTGACCGACCGTTCGAGCGAGCGCATCGTGTCAAATGCAACGTAGGGGCGTTTGCCGGTCTTGTATTCGAACCACTTGCGCACTCGCTCGCGCGTGAGCCCCTCTCCCAGACAGTCCGATACCAGCAGCAGCGTTCCCTGCGGCTTCAAGAGCGCGCGGATGCGCGCAAGCGCCGCGCTCCGATCTTCGATGTAGAGCAGCACATTGCAGGCCAGCACCGCATTGAAAGATCCCTCTGCAAGGCAGCCGTCGAACAGATCCGTCTGCGTGACAGTCACGTTCTCCACGCCCTGCGCTTTGACTTTTTCCTGCGCGCGGCGCACCATTTCACCGGATACGTCGATTGCGCGCACAGACTGCACCGAGGGCGCGACCGCAAACGTCACGATCCCCGTCCCGCAGGCAAAGTCCAGCACGGTATCCGTCGGCTTGAGATATTTTTTGAAACACACGGCTGTCTTTTCATAGGCCTCCGCGTAGTGGGTGCCGACCTGAGCGTCGTAATTCTGCGCACGGCCGTCCCAAAACTCGCTCACCGTCGGCATACCGCTTTCCTCTCTCTTTTTTCTCTTTTCGATCAGGCGTTTTGCTTTCCGCCCTTGAACACCATATGAACGCCGTCGCTGCTGGTGAGATACGCCATCGGCCCGTAGGCCTTGATGCCGAACTCCAACACATCGCCCACATGGACCTTGTCCTTCACGGCCTCGACGTCAAGGATCGTGTGGTCAGACGACGCGCCGATGACCTCGATGCCCTCCATGCGCGGGATGAGGTCAAAGCAGTTGCCGTAGTCCACGCGGCCCATCGCGACAAGCGCACGGCGGCGGATGCCGCGATCCTCGTAGTGGCCGACCTCGCCGAAGGCGTTCACGCCCAACTCGCCGACCGGAAAGCTCGGCTTGTCGCGGCACTCGATGACCTCAGCCTTGATCGTCATGACGCCCGTTTCCAAAAAGTCGGGAGCGAAGTTGTCCGTCTCGCCGCGAAGCCCGATGTCGCCAAGGCGCAGCAGGTTGATGCGGTAGGGCATCGTGCCGTTCATCGCCATGTAGGCGGATGTCGACGCGCCGCCGCTGATGTAGTCAAGCTTGCGGCCGATCTCGCGCTCAATGTCGGACGCGAGGCTGACAAGGCCCTGCATGTTGCGCTTGGTCGGCAAAACAGAGCCGTAGCAGCTCAGATTCACGCCCACACCCGCAAGGCGCAGGTTCTTGAGCTCATGCTCGATCTCGAGCGCGGCATCAAGCGCATCCTCCTCGTTCCAAAAGCCTTCGCGCAGGTCGCCGAGATCCATCATCAGGATGACCTCGTGCACCTTGCCCTGCTTTTTGGCCTCTTCGTTCAGCGCACGCAGCACGATAATATCACTCTGCAGGCTGATGTCACACAGTTCCACCACGTCGGGGAGCTCGGAAAGCATCGGGATACGAATGAGCATCAGCGGCTTTTTGCAGATACCCGCCTCACGGATCGCGCGCATCTGGCTGATGCGGGACGTGGCGATGAACTTCACGCCGCTCTCTTCATAAACGCGCACGATCTCCGGCAACGACGACACAGCCTTGACGACGCCCGCGACCTCGATGAGCGAATCATGGCAGCGCTCTACGAGCGCTGCCAGATTCGCTGCCAATTTATCGAGATCGAATTCCACACAGGGATATTGATTCCGATTCATTGTCATGATTTTTTAATTCCTTTAGGTAGGGAGCTTTCTGTTGGGTCGCTAACTGATTTACTGCGCGACTTTCTTGCTCTTCTTGAAGGGCTTGCCCGCAAGATCCTTGAGCGTCCAGCCGATCAGCACGCACAGCCAGTTGATGATGGGCATCAGCCAGTTGAAGATGGCCCAGGGACCGTAACCGCCGGCGCCCCAAGGAGCGATGTTCAGGGTGTCCTTAATGAACACACCGCAGGTGTTCCAGGGGATCAGAGCGGAGGTAACGGTACCGGCGCTCTCGAGCGAAGAGGACAGAACTGCCGGGTGCACGCCCATCTTGTGATACTCCTCGGCATACATACGGCCGGGAACCACGATGGAGATGTACTGCTCGGGCATGGTGGCGTTGGAGAGAACGCAGGTCACTTCGGTCAGGCCAACGAGAGCCGCAGGGCCCTTGGCAAACTTCTTGAGGGCGTTGACGATGACCTCGAGCTGGTGGGTCTCCTCCATGATACCGCCGAACATCATGGCGATGATCGTCATGGAGACGGAGGACATCATACCCATGATACCGCCGCTTTCCAGCAGTCTTGTCATGGTGTAGCTCGTTTCGGGAGAAAGACTGGCCTCGAACATGGCGAGCGCTTCGTCGGAGAAGTAGTAGCCGTTCTTACCATAATCGAAGATGGTTCCGAGCGTGCAGGCACCGGGCTGGAAGATGAGGCCCAGGATGACACCGGCAACAATGCCGAGGGTGATGCCGGGGATCGCGGGAACCTTCAGGGCAACTGCCACGATAACGACGACCGGAGGCAGGAGCAGCAGCGGGTTGATGTTGAAGATACCGCCCTCCGCGGCGTTCAGCGCGTTGGAGAACTCGATCACGCGGGACATATCCGCATCGCCGCCGTGATACTGCATCACACCGAGAACGCCGAAGAAGATCAGGGTGATGGCGTAGGTGATGCCGGTGGGCAGGATCATGGACTTGACGTGGGTGATAACGTCCGTACCGGCCATGGCGGGAGCGAGGTTCGTCGTATCGGACAGCGGGCTCATCTTATCGCCGAAGTAGGCGCCGGAGAGGACGGCACCGGCAGTCATGCCGGGGCTCATGCCAAGGCCGAAGCCAATGCCCATCAGGGCAACGCCCATCGTGCCCATCGTGCCCCAGGACGTACCGGTGGCAAGAGAGGTGATGGAGCAAATGAGAACGCACGCGATGAAGAAGATCGCGGGCTTGAGGACTTTCAGGCCGTAGTAGATCATCGTAGGCACAACGCCCGCGTTGATCCACACGCCGATCAGGATACCGACGATGATCAGGATGCAGATGGACTGCAATGCTTTGTAGATGCCGTCCATCATGGACTTTTCAACTTCATCCCACTTATAACCGAGATGCAGTGCCATGATTGCGGCAGCCATTACGCCGACAAACATGGGTACGTGCGGGTCAACACCGAAGATGATGATACCGACCGCGAGTGCCGCGATCAGGATCGCCAGCGTCAACAGGGCTTCCCACAGTTTGGGCATTCTTTTTTCCTTACTCATAGTGTTACCAACCTTTCGAAATTTTGGGGGTCGCTTCGCTATTTGTATGGATATCTATGCATTCATTTTAGCATGATTCCATAGCGATAGCAAGTGTTTTTGAATGGTGAACGCAGTTTTACGGTAATGCTCTTTCCTTCTTCAATTCTCGTGGTATCTACCGATGCAGGTTTTGGATCGCACTCCTCCTTTTGGATTTTACACTGGCACAACACAAGGGGTGAAATGCTGCTTGTAAAATGCAGAAAATACCTCTCTCCCCGGCCCGCCGATCCCCCATCGGCAGGCCGGGGATGAGGTCATGTATACTTCCGGCATGGCACGGGAAGGGAACCCGTGCCGCCGGCCTCGCAGGCAAGAAACGCGAGGTAGTATCCGAGATAATTACCAGCCGAGCTTGGTCATGGCCTCATCAACAGCCTTGATGACAATGTCGATCTCCTCTTCATTGACGATCAGCGGCGGGACAAAGCGCAGGACGTTGCCGTTGGTGTTGTTGATCAGGACGTTGCTGTCCTTGAAGCACAGGTCGACGACGGGCTGGCCGGAGGGCTTGTTGAGCTGGATGCCGTCGATCAGGCCGAGGCCGCGGATCTCGTTGACCGTCTCGGGATGGTTCTTCTCGATGATCTCGTGGGCCTGCTTGCGGAAATACTCGCCCATCTTGCGGGAGTTCTCGATGACGCCGTCGTTGATCATCACGTCGAGCGTGGTGGCAGCGAGTGCGCAGGCGAGAGGACCGCCGGCGAAGGTGGAGCCGTGGGTGCCGGGCGTCAGGGTCTTGGCAGCCTCGCCGCGGGCGCAGACAGCGCCAATGGGCACGCCGGAGCCGAGAGCCTTGGCCATGGAGCAGGTATCGGGCTCAACGCCGTAGTTCTGATGCGCGAAGAGCTTGCCGGTACGGCCGGAGCCGACCTGGACCTCGTCGAACATGAGGAGGATGCCCTTCTCGTCGCACAGGTCACGCAGGCCCTGCAGGAATTCCTGGGAAGCGGGACGCACGCCGCCCTCGCCCTGGACAGGCTCGGTCAGGATGGCGCAGACGTACTCGTCCATGATGTCCTTGACGGACTGGAGGTTGTTGAACTCAGCATAGCGGAAGCCGGAGGGCAGGGGCTCGAAGTAGCGGTGCACCGCATACTGGCCGGTGGCCGTGCAGGTCGCGAGGGTGCGGCCGTGGAAGGAGTTCTTCATCGTGATGACGACGAAGCGCTCGGGATGGCCGTGATCCTTGGCGTACTTGCGGGCGAGCTTGATCTGGCCTTCGTTGGCCTCAGCGCCGGAGTTGGCGAACAGCACCTTGTCGAAGCAGCTGTTCTCGACGATGAGCTTCGCGGTCTGGACGGCGGGCTCATTGTAGAAGTAGTTGGAGCAGTGCAGGATCGTGTGGGCGCGCTCTTCGAGGCACTTCACGATCGCGGGATGGCAGTGACCGAGACCGTTGACAGCGATACCGCCGATGAAGTCGAGGTACTTGTTGCCGTCCTTATCGAAGACGTAAGCGCCTTCGCCGCGCTCGATGGAAAGGGGCATACGGACGTGGTTGCCATAGAGATACTTGTCGCCGTTCTCGATGACTTCGGCGTTGGTCTTGAACTTTTCGATCATTATTATGTCCTCCTATAATAAAAGTTGGGTGTATGTTTTACCATTTGATGCCGACGCTCGGCTGTGCGGTGCCGATCGTCGTGCCGGTGCCCTCGTTCGTGAAGGCCTCATAGAGCACGGAGTGCGGCTTGCGGCCGTCGATGATGTTGACGCTCGTCACGCCCTCTTCGATGGCCTGCACGCAGCAGTCGACCTTCGGGATCATGCCGCCGGCGATCGTGCCCTTGTCCTTGAGCGCCTTGACATCCTCGATGTTCAGATAGCTGATGACGTCGCGGATCTTGATGTCGTTGCACAGGCCCTCGATATCGGTGAGGATCACGAGCTTTTCAGCGCCCAGCGCGGAAGCGAGCTTGCCCGCGGCGGTATCGCCGTTGATGTTGAAAGTGTGGCCCTGACCGTCGGTGCCAACGGGGGCGATGACGGGGATGTAGCCCGCGTCGAGCATGGCGAAGATGGGCTTGGGATCGACATAGTCGATGTCGCCCACGTAGCCGTGGACCTCGTCACGCTGGTGGCAGTGATAGATGTCACCGCTGACGCCGGAAAGACCGACCGCCTTGCCGCCGAGCTTGTTGATAAAGCCGACGAGTTCGGTGTTCACCTGGCCGACGAGCACCATCTCGACAACACGCATGATGTCGGCGGAGGTGTAGCGCAGGCCCTCGATGAACTCGACGGGGATGTCGAGCTTTTCGAGCATCTTGTTGATGCCGGGGCCGCCGCCGTGGCTGAGCACGGGCTTCATGCCGAGGAGCTTGAGCAGCACCACGTCGTGCATGACGGCGTCCTTGAGCTCTTCGTTGATCATGGCGTTGCCGCCGTACTTGATGACGATGATCTTACCCTGATACTTCTGAAGGTAAGGCATTGCCTCCATCAGAGTTTCGACCTTGTTTGCGATATCGCTCATGGTGGAGCCTCCTTCAAAAATTAGGTGCGGTAGTCGCCGTTGATCTTGACGTAATCGTAAGTGAGGTCACAGCCCCAGGCCTTGGCCTCGCCGTCGCCCTGATAGAAGCGGACGATGACGGTAATGTCATGCTCGGTGAGGACCTTCTTGGCGAGCTCTTCGCTGAAGTCCGCGCCGAAGCCGTCCTTCATGACCTGCACTTCGCCGGCAGCGCTCTTGATGATGCAGTCGGCACGGGTCGGGTCAACGTCAGCGCCCGAGTAACCGGCAGCGGCCATGATGCGGCCCCAGTTGGCGTCGCGGCCGAAGACGGCAGCCTTGAAGAGCATGGAGCCCGCGATGGACTTGGCGACCAGGCGCGCGTCGTGCTCGGTGGGCAGGCCGTAGGCCTCGACCTCGATGAGGTGGGTCGCGCCTTCACCGTCGGAAGCGACGCGGCGGGCCATATCGGTACAGATGGCGAGCACGAGGTCGGCCATCGCCTTCTTGTCTTCTTCGGTCTTGATCTCAACGCCGGAAGCGCCGTTGGCGAGCAGGAAGATCGAGTCGTTCGTGGAGGTGTCGCCGTCGACGGTGCACATGTTGAAGCTCTTATCCACAGCCGCGGAGAGCATCTTCTGCAGGTCTGCGGGATCCGCCTTGGCGTCGGTCGTCACGTAGACGAGCATCGTCGCCATATTGGGGTGGATCATGCCAGAGCCCTTGGCCATCGCGCCGATCTTCACGGTGCCGGTGGAGAGCTGCAGCTCATAGGCGCACTCCTTGCGGACGGTATCGGTGGTCATGATGGCGTAGGCAGCCTCGGAGCCGTTCTCCTTGGCAAGCTTTGCGGGAATGATCTCGCGGATGCCCTGAAGCACCTTGTCGACCGGAAGTCTCTGGCCGATGACGCCGGTGGAGCAGACGAACACTTCGTCCTCGCCGAGGCCGAGCAGCTTTTCCGCCTCGCGCTCAACGGTGCGGGCGTCTTCGATGCCCTGCTTGCCGGTGGCGGCGTTGGCGTTGCCGGAGTTGATGACGACGGCGCGGGCCTTGCCCTTTTTCAGGATCTCGCGGTCAAGGATGACCGGAGCTGCGCAGAACTTGTTCGTGGTGAAGCAGGCCGCGCAGGAGCAGGGCAGGTCGGAGTAGAGAACAGCGACGTCGGGCTTCTTGTTCTCGCGCTTTTTGATGGCGGTGTAGACCGCGCCGGCGGTGAAGCCCTGCGGCGTGGTAACGCCGCCCTCGATCTTTTTCAGATTGGACATGTGGGGGGATCTCCTCTCTTAACGTTAGTTTAACAGCATTCTTGCCTAAATCGGGTCGAAACTCGTCGAACCGAAAATTACGGATACATCGGGGGCATCATGAGGCCGGTGGTCTCGGGCAGACCCATGATGAGGTTCATGTTCTGGATGGCCTGGCCGGCTGCGCCCTTGCCGATGTTGTCGATCACGGAGGAGACGATCAGGCGGTGGGTACGCGCGTCGAAGGTCGGGGTCATCTCGCAGAAGTTCGTGCCGTAGACCCACTTGGTCTGAACGGGCAGGCTCGCCGGGAAGACCTTGACGAAGGGCTCATTCTTGTAGAAGTCCTTGTAGAGCTCGTAAACTTCCTCGTTGGTGAAGTCTCTGTCGCAGGTAGCGTAGATGGTGACCTCGATACCGCGGACCTGGGGCAGGAGGTGCGGCTGGAAGTTGATGTACTGCCAGGTCTCGGGCTTCATCAGATCCTTGCCGGTGATGTAGGCGATGTTCTGCTCGATCTCGGGCGTGTGGCGGTGGCCGCCGCCGAGGGCGTAAGCGCAGAAGTTGTTCTCCGCCTCAGTGAGGAGCTTGTTGAGGGCGGGACGGCGGCCTGCGCCGGTGTAGCCGCTCTTGGCATCGATGACGATGGTGTTGTCAACGATGTGACCGGCCTTGAGCATGGGCTGGAGGCCGAGGGTGGAGGCGGTGGGATAGCAGCCGGGGTTGGCGATGAGCTTCTTGCCCTTGGCAAGGTCGCGCATGACCTCAGGGATGCAGTAAACAGCGTCGTGGGTCATCTTGGCGTCGGGGTGCTTCTGGCCGTACCACTTCTCCCAGACGTCGACATCGCGGAAGCGGATGTCAGCGCCGATATCGATGATGGCGCAGTCCTCAGCGAGCACGATCTCCGCCCACTTGGCCACGTCGCCAGAGGGGACCTGGATCATGATAACATCGCTCTTCTTCGCGGTCTCGCGGACGTTCTCCTCCGTGAGGTCCATGATGACCTGATCATAGAAGCCGCGCAGAGCGGGATGATGCGTAGAGATGGCATCGCCGACACCGTAGGTATCGAGCACGTTGACAAGCTCTCCCTCGTGGTGGTTGACCATCATGCGGAGCACTTCGCCGCAAACATAACCGGTAGCACCGATGCAGGAATAATGGATCATGTCTGTTTTCCTCCTTGTTGATTCGACATTTTGTCTGACAATTTTGTACTGCTTGGAAAATCCCGTGTGTAGGCATTGAATTTTCTTTGTTGATATTGTATAATCCAAAAGCAGTTTTGAAAAGCGAATATATTTTTATATGCGCATTCCAAAATGGAATCTTTGAGGTATTGTTGATTATTGAGGGCATTTATAATGAGTATTCGTAAATATATTGCCTATCTCCGCACTGTGGAGACCGGCAGCATCACTCAGGCGGCGAACGAATTGGGCTACACACAGTCCGCCGTGAGCAAGATGATCTCCGATCTTGAGCAGGACTGGCAGGTCAAGCTCTTAACGCGCAACCACTCCGGCATCGAGATCTCCTCCGACGGCATGGTGCTCCTGCCCACGATCCGCGAGATCGTCAAGGACTATGAGGACCTCAACTTTGCCGTGTCCGAGCTGCATGGCGTGCAGTCCGGCACGCTGCGCCTCGGGTGCTTTACAAGCCTTGCCATCAGCCTGCTGCCGGAAATTCTGAAGGACTTCCACCAGACGTACCCCAACATTCAGATCCAGCTGATGACTGGCGAGTATTATGAAATTTCCGAATGGCTGCGCCGCGGCGCGATCGACTGCGGCTTTCTTGCCATCCCCGCCTCCAACGACTTTGAGACGACGACCATCCTGCACGACACGATGGTCGCCATTCTCCCAAAGGATCACCCAATGGCGGACGCGTCCGTCTTCCCGCTCGAGCAGCTGCCGCACGAGAACTTCGTGCGCCTGATGGAGATCGAAGACTACGAATTCAACCGTCTGCTCGACCATTACAACATCCATCCCGAGGTCACCTATGACACGACGAGCGACTTCGCGCTCTTGTCCATGGTCGAGGCGGGACTTGGCATCAGCATCGTGCACAGCCTGCTCATCAAGCCCGGACGCTACCGCGTCGCCACGCTGCCGCTCAACGTCAAGCAGTCGCGCGAGATCGGCATCGCCGTGAAAAAGGGCTTTCTCCCCTCCACGATCACGCAGCTTTTCCTCCAGCACGTGGTCGACTACACCAAGGGTATGGGCGAGATCACCGTCATCCGGCACTGAGTTTTTCTTGAAAAATCAGGGAAAATTTCATTTTCCAACCGACGGTTGGAAAGGATTTTCCCCGATTCAACCACCGCGCCATTGTCAATCCTCCCCATGCCCCCTATACTGAGTCCATAACCGGTGATTCAAAGCCGCGGCTGCAGCACGGGGCAAGGAAGGACCAACATGTTACGATCGGCGATCAAGCGTTTGCACGCGATGTGCTGCCTGAATACGAGGGAAACGTCGGCGCCTGACTTCCCGTTCGACGCGGGACACCCGCTCATCGCGTTTCCAACGCTCACTTTACTATTATAATGCAGTGCAGGAGGATAGACAACTTGGAAGGATCGACAATGGGCGCGCGCATTCTGCGCCGCCGTAAAGAAAAAGGACTGACACAGGAGGCGCTGGCAAACAAGCTCGGTGTGAGCAATCAGGCCGTGTCAAAGTGGGAGGGCGATGTCTGCTGCCCCGACCTGCAGCTTTTGCCGCTGCTGGCCGACACGCTGGAGCTCAGCCTCGACGAGCTCTTTGGACGCGAAAGCATGGTAAAAACCGCCCAAAAAGCGGAAGCGGACAGCCAGATTTTGTCCGTCGAGGCAGAGCTGCCGTGGGAGGATGACGACGCCATCCACGCCGTGCTCTTTCAGGGGCACCGGCTGCTCCAGCCGAAACAGGGGAGCCTGTTCCGCCACGACAAATACGACGAGATCCGCAAAACCGTCGAGCTGCACTTTTCCGGCACGGCGCAGGATATTTACAGCGATTTTTCCGTCGTCTGCACCGATTCGACGATCTCCGGCAGCGTCAGAGCCGGTGACAGCGTGACCTGCACCGACGTTGGCGGCGACGTGACCGCGGGCGATGACGTGACCTGCGGCAATGTCGGCGGCAATGTGCAGGCGGGCGACAGTGTGCACTGCACCGGCGACGTGCAGGGCAATGTCCGCGCGAGCGACAGCGTCACCTGCGGCAACATCAGCGGCAGCGTGAGCGCCGAGCGCGTGCGCTGCACCAAAGCCGGCGGCGAAGAGCAGGAGAGCTTTACTTTCACCAAGAAGGGCAAGAGCTTTTCCTTCCCTCTCCGATAAAACCGTAAAAGCGCGGCCTTAAGAGGTCGCGCTTTTTTCCTTGTCATCGCGGCGGGTTTGTGTTACCATAACTTTGACAAAGGAAAAGGTGGGAGAAACATGGAAAATACCTTCAAGAGCTCCGTCTTCGGCGGCTTCAACCGCGATGACGTCATCCGTTATATCGAAAAAACCTCGCTCGAGAGCAAGCAGCAGATCGAAGCGCTCGAGCAGGAGAGCGACGGCCTCTGCCGCGAGAATGCAGAGCTGCGCGACAAGCTCGCCGCCGCCGAGCGTGAGCGCGACAAGTTTGCCGAGTCCTATTCGACCGCGTCCAGCGCGCAGGACGCGCTCAAAAAGGGTCTGACCGCCGCGCAGGAGACGATCTCCGAGCTGCGCGCGCAGATCGAAGAGGGCGCGCAGAAGCTCGCGAGCGCCAAGGCCGACTGCGACCGCCAGCTGAAAGCCAACGAGGAGGCTGCCGAGCAGCGCATCGCCGAGCTGGAAGCGCAGCACGCCGAACGCCTTTCCGCCGCCGAGCAGGAGCGCAAGCGCCTTTTAAGCGAGCTTGACGAGCTCCGCCCGCAGGTCGAGGAATACGGCCGCGTCAAGGCGCACATCGCCGACATTGAGCTCTCCGCCCGTGAGCGCGCCGACGCGCTCGACGCCGCCACGCGGGAGCGTTTGCAGGCAATGATCGCAGCATGCAGAGGGCACTGCGAGCAGGTGCTCTCGACGCTCGGCGCGACTTGCGAGAGCGTGTCGAACGAGCTCAAGCGCGCGGACGCTGCCGTCGCACAGCTGCCCGAGGCGTTCACCACGCTGGAGGGCCAGCTCGACGAGCTCAAAAAGTTAGAGCAGTGACAAGATAGCAAAAAAGAAGTGCGTTCCCGTTAGGAACGCACTTCTTTTTATGCTAATTCGCTGTACTGATTAAAGATATCTGCAAATTCGTCCAGATGCTCGCGCAGGCTGTCGGGCGCCTCGGTGCGGAAGTAAAGCACCTCTCCCCCACGGCGCAGAATAAGGAACTGGCTGACTTCGTCCGGTTCATTGGGAAGCCGGGTATTCGGGCTGGTAAATCCTGCGTAGTACGCTTCGTCAAAGCCATCAATCGAAAGCGTCTGCGCATCGCTTCCCATGAAGTAGTCGCGCAGCTCATGCGTCAGCGGAACGGCCAGCGTGGAAATGCGAGGGGCGTAGAAGTCAAGCTCCGTGCTGTACTGCATCCAAGTGTCGATCGTTCCCGCATACGGCGTTTCGCCGACAGAGTACACGTGCCCGCCGAGCAGCGTCGAGAGATCGCGCACACCATACCAGTCCGATTCCCTTTCGCCGCCGAGCATCTCGGTCCCGATATACGGCAGCGGCGGCTCGTCATAGCTGTCGCCGTAGGCCGTATCGTTCACTCGCCAGAAAATCAGCGCGAGCGCCAATACACCGGCAATGATCGTAAGCGCGCGGTCTGCTTTCGCCCAGCGGTTGCGCGGCATCGTCTCCACGCGCTCGCACGCCTCCATCGCGCGCTTGAGCGTCCACATCTCTTTTCTCTCCTTTGCCTCGCTCAGGATACCGAGGATACTGCCTAAGATAATGGACACAAACTGAATGACCTCGCTCTTTTCCATCGTGAGGAACGACATCACCGGGAGACTCAAGGCACTAAAAAGGAAATAGACGAGCCAGATGTCCACCACCAGGAAGATCATCGGCAGGAAATAGCTGCGGCGCAGCTTTTTGCACAGTCTGCGGTAGCCATAGGAGTCCGTACAGTCCTTCGGCGTGGGGACGTGCGCGGTCTTTTCGCCGCGCCAGATGTAGAAAATGCCGTCCTTCGTCCGGCAGACGTACTCCCAGCCCAGGCGGGCGCGCTTTTCGCGCAGGGTTTCGTCGGGGTCGTCATCGTCCGCGGCGGGCTCCAGATGATAGCGGCAGTCGCGCGGCTCGCCGATCACAAAATCGTCGTAGCGGAGCAGGAGCTTTCCCTCCGCCGCGCGCTCGGAAAGCCACTGCTCGATGCCGCGCGGGTCGTAGGCGCTGGGTGCAAAGCGGATGCTCTTCGTCTCGGGCTCATTCTCTTCGTTCGGCGCAGTCCCTCCGCTCCCCGGAAGCTCTGTTGTCTCGCGCAGGTCTTCGTCCATTCGCGCTCCCTCCTCTCTTCTCTCTATGGCAAAGTATAAAGAAGTGAGGGGGATTTTTCAAGCAAGTTCAGCGAGCATTGACAAAAATCGCGTGCAAGTTTATTGTTACATCGCAAAAAAGGCAGGAAATTCCTGCCTTTTTTCGTTTCACAGCAAAATCGGCTGAATTTGTCTTCCCTCCAGCGCCGCCTCGGCCGTCGGGATAATTTTGCGGAAGTCCGCGATCAGCGACGTGGGCTTCGCCTCGGCGTTGTCCTGCCCGAAGGGGACAAAATAGTAGTTCTTGCGGTTCAGCAGCACCGCGATGTTCGGCGCGCTCGCGGATAAGCCGTCATTCGTCGCAATGGCAAGCACAACGGGCTTACCGTTGCGCAGGTGCCCCTTTGCCGCCATCGTCACCGCGCCGTCCGTGATGCCGTGGGCGAGCTTGGCAAGCGTGTTTCCCGTGCAGGGCGCGATGACGAGCACTTCCATCGCCCCCTGCGGGCCGAGGGGCTCGGCTTCGACGATATTGCGCACGGCCTTCCGCCCCGCCAGCACCTCCACGCGGGTAACGAAGTCCTCCGCCGTGCCGAAGCGCGTGGAATACTTCGCCGCATTTTCCGACAAGATTGGCACGATCTCATGCTCGCGCGCGATGTCCTCGTAGAGTTTCAGCAGCTCGGGATGGTTGCAGAACGAGCCGCAAAAGGCAAATCCGATCTTCATGCTTCCTCCTTGATGAGTCGACATAACGTCTTTTTGATGGCGCGCGCCGCCGTCTCCGGCGCGACGCGCCCGGGCAGTCCCCCTGCCTTGAGATACGAAAGGCGCAGCGTTTCGACCGCGTCCATGTCAAAGCCGCTCGCGCTCGCAAGCTCGATGAGCAGGCAGTCCGGCGGCAGCTCGGCAAGGAGCGCTTCGTCCAATACCTGATGCGGCACGGTGTTGAACACCACGCGGAATTCCCCCAGTGTGCCGGAGAGGCGGTTCGTGTGCAGCGGCGCGTAGCCGAACGCGTCGATCCACGCAAGGTCCGACCGCTTGCGCGCGCTGACGCTGACCTTCGCTCCCAGCGCGCTCAGATCGTGCGCGAGCACCTTTCCGATGCGGCCAAAGCCAAGCACGAGGCACGGCGTGCCGTGCAGTGTGACGCTCGTGTGCTTCATCGCCGCCTCGATGGCCCCCTCCGCCGTCGGGATCGCGTTGCGCACGCTCAGCTCTTCCGAGGCAAAGTAGTCCGTGATCGTAAGCCCCAACGACTGCGCAAGCGTTGACGCGTCGTTTCCCACATTGCCCGCGAAAATGCGGTGCTCGCGCCGCAGCGAGCGCAGCAGGCTCTCCATCGTGAGCTCTGTGCCGCTCAAATAGCCGTTTTTCTCCGCCGGCAGCGGCAGGACGATGATGCTTGCTTTCAACGCATCGCACAGCGCCCGTTTATTCGGCGCACCGGTCAGTTCCCACGAGCAGACGTCGTATCCCTCCGCAGCCATCATCTGGGCAAGCAGGCGCATGCGTGCGTCGCCGCCCAGGAATGCTATCGTCTGGTCCATCTCATTCCCCCTTTTCCATAAAGGGTATGCCGCAGCGCGTGCGCGCATGACGCAAACTATTTTTGATTTTTTGCTTGACTACTCTATTTTTATCATTATAATAAGAATTAATCTAATTCTTGTGCTCCATCGAGCACCCGACCGCCGAGCAGATTTTTCTGCAAATGAAGCAGGAAAATTCCAAAATCGCGCAAGCTACGGTGTATAACAACCTCAACGCGCTTGTAGCGGACGGCAAACTCATCCGCCTGTCGCAGCCCGGCGCGCCCGACCGCTACGACAACACCACGCGCCACGATCACCTGATCTGCACCCGCTGCGGCGCGCTCGCAGACTTCAAGTTCACCGACCTGACGCACGACATCGAAGCCGCGCTCGGCGCGCGCATCCAGTCCTACGACCTTCGCATTCACTATCTCTGCCCCGCCTGCCGCAAAGCGCAGGAAGCGCATTAAATTTTGAGAGGAAAAGGAGAATTGCACCATGAAGACCAACAAGTATTCCGGCACCAAAACCGAGCAGAACCTGCGCACCGCCTTCTCGGGCGAATCCGAGGCGCGCAACAAGTACACCTTCTTCGCCTCCACGGCCAAGAAAGAGGGCTATGAGCAGATCGCCGCGCTCTTCCAGAAGACCGCGGACAACGAAAAGGAGCACGCCAAGATGTGGTTCAAAGAGCTCCAGGGCATCGGCTCCACCGCCGACAATCTGCTCTCCGCCGCTGAGGGCGAAAACTACGAGTGGACCGACATGTACGATTCTTTCGCCAAGACCGCAGAGGAAGAGGGCTTTCCCGAGCTGGCGCAGAAGTTCCGCCTCGTCGGCGAGATCGAGCGCCATCATGAGGAGCGCTACCGCGCGCTGCTGCGCAACGTCGAGACCGCCAAGGTCTTTGAAAAGAGCGAGGTCAAGATTTGGGAGTGCCGCAACTGCGGCCACATCGTCGTCGGCACCAAGGCCCCCGACGTCTGCCCCACCTGCAACCACCCGCAGAGCTACTTCGAAATCCACGCGGAGAATTATTGAGAATCGGCAAACTAACAAGAGAGCCGCAGGCTGTGCCTGCGGCTCTCTTACTATTCACTTACTCCTTCGGCAGCAGGATGCAGATCATCGTGCCCTTGCCCTCTTCGCTATAAAGCTCGACTGTACCGTGATGGTACTGCACGGCGTGCTTGACGATGGAAAGGCCGAGGCCCGTGCCGCCGCTTGCCTTCGAGTGGCTCTTGTCCACGCGGTAGAAGCGCTCGAAGATGCGGCTCTGGTGCTCCGGCGCGATGCCGATGCCCGTATCGGCCACGGAGACGAACGCCTTGCCGTCCCGCTCGCCGACGCTTACCTTCACGCTGCCACCCTCGACGTTGTACTTGATGGCGTTGTCGCAGAGGTTATAGATGACCTCGTACAAAAGCCGCCGTACGCCTCCGATGGTCTCGCTCTCGCCCTCGACGGCAATCGCGATGTTCTTCTCCGCCGCCGCGGTCTTGAGATCGTCCGCCGCCTCCTGCGAAAGCGTGAGCAGGTCGACTGTCTCGCGCGGCATTTCGTCGCCCTCGTCGAGCTGGGACAGGCGGATGATATCGCCGATCAGCGTGACAAGGCGCTGCGCTTCTTTTCGGATGTGGCCGACGAAGCGGGGAACATCCTCCTGCTTCACCATGCCGTTTTCCAGCAGTTCCGCGCTGCCGATGATGCCCTGCAGCGGCGTTTTGAGCTCGTGCGACACGTTCGCCGTGAATTCACGGCGCGTCTGCTCCGCTGTCTCGCGCTCGGTGATGTCGAAAGCCAGCAACACAGCGCCGACCGCCGCGCCGCTTGCGCCGATGCGGCTGACGTCAAACTGCCAGATACGGCCGCCGCGCTCCACGCGCGCCTCACTGTGCCCCTCGTCCATGGCACGCTCGATGGCAAGGCTCATGTCGTGGCTGCGGTCGATGGTCAAAAAGTCCTGCCCGACGCAGCTCTCGTCCGTGCCGAAGAGCTTTTCCGCCGCGGGGTTGATACTCAGCACATGCTCTTTTTCATCGAGCAGCACAAGCCCTTCGCGCATGCTGCTTGTGATCTGCGAAAATTCCGTCTGCTGGCGCTGAAGTTCGTCCATCTGCTCGTCGATCTGCAAGTGCTGGCGGTTGATGCGCCCGAGCAGCGGGGCGAGCTCTTCATAGGCGTCATTTTCAAGCGGATGCTCAAGGTCCAGCTTGTTGAGCGGCTGGACGATGCGGTGCGACAGGCTCTTGGCTAAAACAGAGGACAGGATCAGCGCCACGATCAGCACCACTAAAATGGGCTGCCCCATGCCGACGAGCAGCACACCCGCCGTCGCGCGGCTCATCGAAATGCGCAGCACGCTCCCGTCCGCAAGCCTTTCCGCGCAGTACATCGTCTTTTGCAGCAGCGTCGAGGAATAGCGCGTGCTCTCGCCCTCGCCGTATTCCAGCGCTTGCTTGACCTCCACGCGGTCGGCGTGATTTTCAAGGCTTTCGGCGTCGGTCACGGTGTCGTAGAGCACCGTACCGTCGTTTTCGATCCACGTCAGGCGGTAGCGCTCGGAGGAGAGCTGAGAGAGATACTCCGTCCCGTTTTCCTTCACGGCGACGGCGGCAAGCTCCAACTCGTCGCGCAGCTGCTTTTTTTCGACGCTCCCGAAGTATTCGTACAGGCAGCCCATGATGACGAGCAGGCTCGCCAGCAGCACCGTGCCCGCCACAAGCAGGATGGAGTGAAAGATCTTTTTTGTCATGCCTTGCCCTCCATCCGGTAGCCCACGCCGCGCACGGTCTCGATCTTCTCGCCGTACGCGCCGAGCTTCTGCCGCAGCGTGCGGATGTGCATGTCCACCGTGCGCGTCTCGCCGCAGTAGTCCGTGCCCCACACGTCCGCCATGAGCTGGTCGCGCGAAAACGCCGTGCCGGGATGCGAGAGGAACAGGCGCAGCAGTTCGAATTCCTTGTATGTCAGCGCGACGCTCTCTCCATCCGCCGTGACGGTGTGGCTCTCTTCGTCGAGCACCAGACCGCCGCAGCGCAGCTGGGCTGCCGTCTTCGTGCCACAGCGGCGCAGCACCGCTTTGACACAGGAGACGAGCTCCATCACGCCGAACGGCTTTGTCAGATAGTAGTCTGCACCGAGGTCGAGACCGCGGATCTTGTCGTATTCCGCGCCCTTGGCCGTCGCCATGACGACAGGGATATCGGAAAGCGCCGCGTCCGCGCGCATGCGGCGCAGCAGCTCCATCCCGTCGATGCCGGGGAGCATCACATCGAGCACGACAAGCTCGGGTCTTCCCGTGCGCAGCGCCTCCCAGAACGAAGTACCGTCTTCAAAGCCCTTGGCCTCAAAGCCGGTCGATTGCAGGGCATATACCTCGATATCGCGGATACTGGCATCGTCTTCCACGCACCAGATCATACTTTACCCCTCCTTATGCTCTCCTGTCACAGAGAAAATGACCCATTCGGCGATGTTCGTCGCATGATCGCCGATGCGCTCAAAATACTTGGCGATCATCAGCAGGTCGAGTGCGAATTCACCATCATCGGGGTCCTGCGCGATGCGCTTGATAAGGTCCTTCTTCACGCGCGCGAAATAGTCGTCCACGGTGTCGTCCTCAGCGATGACCTGATCGGCAAGCGCCGTGTCGTGCTTGACATAGGCGTCCACGCTCTCGGTCACCATCTTGATGGTCGAGCGCGCCATCTCGCGCAGGAGATTACTGTTTTCCGCACCGCGCCCGCCGAGGAACGTGATGATCTCGGCAATATCCTCGGCCTGGTCGCCGATGCGCTCCATGTCCGTGATCATCTTGAGCGCCGCCGAGATCTGGCGCAGGTCCTTTGCCACGGGCTGCTGCTGCAAAAGAAGCTTTAGGCACAGCGACTCGATCTCGCGCTCCTTGCGGTCGATCTCCTGATCGAGCGGTGCGACGCGCGCGGCCAGCTCCGCGTTGCCCTCCGTCAACGCCTGTGCCGAAAGGGCGATGACCTCCTCGCACAGCGCGCCCATCTCAATGAGCTCGCGGTTCAAAAGCGCAAGCTGTTCATCAAACCGGCTTCTCATTTAACCGAACCTCCCCGTGATGTAATCTTCTGTCCGCTTGTCCTGCGGCTGGGAGAAGAGCTTCTCCGTCTCGCCGTACTCTACGAGCTCGCCGAGCAGGAAGAACGCCGTGTGGTCGGAAATACGCACCGCCTGCTGCATGTTGTGCGTGACGATGACGATGGTGTACTTCTCCTTGAGCTCCATCGCGAGCTCTTCGATCTTCGACGTCGAAATGGGGTCGAGCGCACTTGTCGGCTCGTCCATCAGCAACACCTCGGGCTCGACCGCGAGCGCGCGGGCGATGCACAGGCGCTGCTGCTGGCCGCCGGAGAGGCCGAGCGCGTTTTTCTTCAGGCGGTCCTTGACCTCGTCCCAAATCGCCGCGCCACGCAGGGATTTTTCAACGATCTCATCGAGCTTTGCCTTGTTCTTCACGCCGTGCGTGCGCGGACCGTAGGCAATGTTGTCGTAAATGCTCATCGGGAAAGGGTTCGGCTTCTGGAACACCATACCCACCTGACGCCTAAGCTCACTCACATCGACGGACGCGTCAAAAATGTCCTCGCCCTTATAGAGGACGCTGCCCGTGATCTTCACATCGGGGAGCAAATCGTTCATGCGGTCGAGCGTCTTTAAAAACGTCGACTTGCCGCAGCCACTCGGGCCGATGAGCGCCGTAATGCTTTTTTCGGGAATTTCAATGTTGATGTCCTTGAGCGCCTGATGGCTCCCGTACCACAGACACAGGTTCTCAACGGAAAGGATGTTGTTCATAGCCCTCTCCCCTCTTTCAATTTGTCTTCAAAGGCGAGGCCGTACCAGTGGCTCTCGCCGCGTTTTGCCGTTTTCTGCACGCAGTCGTCGCAGAATTCCGCCGCGTCTTTCAGGGCTTGCGGCATGCCTTTACCGTTCATCAGCTCGCCGCACAGGGCGGAGACGAACACATCACCCGTGCCATGCAGCGTCTGCGGAAGGCAGGGCTTGAAAATTTCCATATACTGCCCGTTCAGCCGCGCGCAGTAGCCGATCTCCTCCCCGCGGTGGACGCCGGTGATGATGACATTTTCCACCGTGAGCGCTTTAAGAAGCGTTTCTATCGGTGCGTCCATCCCGCAGCCCGCGAGAAGCGCCGCCTCCGTGCGGTTGGGCGTGATGAGCTGTGCGCTCTCGCACAGCGCGCGCATCGCCTGCACGTACTCTTCGGTAAAGCAGCCGTACAGCGCGCCGTTGTCGCCGAGCACGGGGTCGACCACAACGATGGTATCCTCCCCCGCAAAGTCGCGGAGGAAATCTTTTGCAAAATGCATCTGCTCCACCGAGCCGAAAAAGCCCATGCAGATGCCGTCGAATTTGATTTGAAGCTGTCTCCAGTGCGCGGCAAAGGCCTTCATCTCGTCCGTCATATCGCGCATGACGTAGCTGCCGAAGCCGTCCGCCGTGTGCGTCGATAAAATGGCCGTCGGCAGCGGTACCGTCTCCACCCCGTAGGAAGAGAGGATGGGCATGGCCACGCTCAGCGAACACTTGCCGAAGCAGGAAAGGTCATTTAAGAGCGCCATGCGCTTCATGCCGCTTCCGTTGACAGGTCGTATCATTGCTGTTTCCTCCTGAAGTATCGGCCGACCAGATCGGCGATGAGGTTAATGAGCATCGTCAGCAGCATCAAAATGGCCGCGATGGCGAACACCACCCCCGTATCGCTCGACTCCTTGGCGTAGAAGTACAGCGCCACCGTCAGCGTCGCGCCCGCGTTGTGCATGCCCTCAAAGAAGTTGTAGAGCATGTGCGCCGAGCCCGCCGTGAATAAGAGCGCCGCCGACTCGCCGAGGATGCGTCCGATCGACAGGATACAGCCCGTCACGATACCGTCCACGCAGCTTGGCAGCACCACCGTGCGGATGGTGCGCCATTTGCCCGCGCCCAGGCCGAACGCGCCCTCGCGGTAGCTCTGCGGTACGGTCTTGAGGCTCTCCTGTGTCGTGCGCATGATGGTCGGCAGGTTCATGATCGTCAGTGTCAGCGCACCCGCAAGAAGCGACGTGCCGTTTTTGCAGAAGATCAGCATGCCGACAAGGCCGTAGATGATCGACGGGATACCGGAGAGCGTTTCGGACGCGTATTCGATGATGGAGACGAGCTTTTTGTT
>OLWH01000364.1_pt1 | contig 22747 bp, 23 predicted proteins | sample 1673381 | NCBI WGS metagenome assembly OLWH01 (sample SAMEA103958110, study PRJEB25191) | human gut metagenome | reverse complement strand
GGAGGTGCCTGTGGCAGGCGGCGAATACGTGAAGAACGCCAAGATCGGCCGGGCTGTCATGGACGCGGACGTGTTTATTTCCTTGACCCACTTCAAGGGCCACGAGACGGCGGGCTTCGGCGGCTGCCTGAAGAACATCGGCATGGGCTGCGGCAGCCGCGCCGGCAAGATGGAGCAGCACAACGCCGGAAAGCCCCACGTGGAGCAGAAGCTGTGCGTGGGCTGCGGCCAGTGCCGCAAGATCTGCGCCCACGGCGCACCGGTCATTACCGACCGGAAGGCCGCCATCGACCACGACAAGTGCGTGGGCTGCGGCCGGTGTATCGCCATCTGCCCCAAGAACGCGGTGCAGATCAATTGGGACGAGTCCACCAGCAACCTGAACCGCAAGATCGCCGAGTACACCAAGGCGGTGGTGGATGGCCGTCCCTGCTTCCACATTTCGCTGGTCATCGACGTGTCCCCCAACTGCGACTGCCGCAGCGAGAACGACATGGCCATCGTGCCCAATGTGGGCATGTTCGCCTCCTTCGATCCGGTGGCGCTGGACATGGCCTGTATCGATGCGGTGAATGCCCAGATGCCGCTGCACGGCAGCGCGGCGGACTGCCCGGAGGATCATCAGCACGCCCACGACTACTTCCAGCGCATCCATCCCGACACGGATTGGCGCAGCTGTCTGGAGCACGGCGAGAAGATCGGACTGGGCACACGGGAATATGAGTTGGTGAAGATTTGAGTTTTGTATAAAAAACGGTCGGTGCGACGCACCGGCCGTTTTTTTGTGGGGGAAAAATGATGTAGGGGCGACGACTCTGTTCACCCCAGTAATGATGCGATTGATCGTCAGGGCGGACAGAGTCGTTCGCCCCTACAGAGAGGCTGGTGAGGATCACCCTTACACCAGCTCCGCAAAGCTCCGGATGCAGCGGTGGCACACCGTCTGCATCTCGTCCCACGACACATGGAAAAATTCGTCGTACACGCCGATGACCTGCATGCCCGCTGTCCGGGCGCTGCGGCAGGCGGCGATGGAATCGTCGAAAATGGTGCAGTCCGCTACGTCCACGCCCAGCAGCTCCGCCGTTTTGCGGTAGATGGCGGGCTCCTTTTTGTCCATGCCCAGCTCCTGGGCGAAGTAGATATGCTCGAAATAGGGCTTCAGCCCCAGGTGTCCCAGCGCCGCGTGACAGTGGGTGGGAACGCTGGAGGTCAGGACGGCCATCCGCTCTCCGGCGGCCTTGCACTTCTCCAGATAATCCACCACGCCGGGCTTTACCGGTACGCTGGTGGTGTACAGGTCGCCGGCCATCTCCATCCACTCGGCCATGATCTCGTCGGTGGATTCGCTGAGATGGCAGTACTCCTTGGTGAAGATGGCGGCCTTGGGGAACACGGTGTGGGCCACGCCCTCGTAGTATTCCCGGGTGTAGGGCAGACCCCGCTTGGCGAGAAACGCGGTGTCCACATCACGCCAGATGCCGTTGGAGTCGATGAGGGTGCCGTCCATGTCAAAAATCAGCATAAATATTCTCCTTTATCGTCGATCCAGAAGCGCCACGGGAAGTCCACAGCCTCCTGTGCGTAGTCGATGCCGATGCGCTTGCCGGTGTGGATGGTGAGGGGGCGGGGCGGTTGGTCGGGCAGGCCCACGTCGGAGAGGGCGGTGCAGAGGAACAACTCCTCTCCCGTGGTCAGGTCGATGCCGTTCTGGCGGCGGTCCAGCCCCAGCGCCTGACAGCACTTGCCGGGGCCGTTGAGGAAGTTCTTCCGCTGATAGGCGGTCAGTTCGTCAGGAGCCTTGCCATACCGCAGGCGGCAGAGGGCTTCCAGACCGTGCACCGGGGCAAGACCCCGCAGCAGCACGGCGGAGGGCTCACCCTCCGGCTCGGTGACGAAGTTCAGGCAGCAGTGCATGCCGTAGATGAGATAGATGTAGGCGTGGCCCGGCGGGCCGAACATGGTGGCGTTGCGGGCGGTCTTGTGGTAGCCGTAGGAGTGGGCGGCCTTGTCGATGGCGCCCACGTAGGCCTCGGTTTCCGTGATGCGGCACACCAGCAGTTGCCCCTCATACCGCCGAACCAGATAGCAGTCCACAAGACTGCGGGCGATATCCACCGTATTTCCTGTATAAAAATTCCGACAAAGTATTGCCATTTTCGTCCTCCGGTGGTATAGTGCTTTTGCTATTCTATCATTTTTACGGAGAAAATACAAGAAAAAGGAAGTGTTGCCGCGATGCCTGCGTACAATTACAAAAAAGGTCTGACCGCCATGCTGGGGTGTTTCTTCATCTGGGGGTTCCAGCCGTTATACTGGTATCTGTGCGGCGGCATGGATACCTTCTTTCTGATGGCCAGCCGTATTGTGTGGGCGGCGGTGTGCTGCGTGCTGCTGCTGTGGATGCAGGGCAAGCTGCCCCAGCTGGCGGCGGCCTTCAAGGATAAGCAGGTGATGAAGCGGGAGATCCCGGCAGCGGTGTTCCTGTTCGGCGACTGGATCGTATATCTGTGGGCGGTGCAGAACGGCCGGGTGCTGGAGTGCTCGCTGGGCTACTACATCCAGCCGCTGGTGGTGTTCGCTTTCGGCGCGGTGATCTTCAAGGAGAAGATCTCGTGGCGCCACTTCGTCATCATCGCCATCGTGGTGGTGGGCATCATGCTGAGCACCAGCGGCTTCGGCGGCGTGCCCTATGTGACTATCGCGCTGGCTACTATGTTCGCCATCTATGCCGCCATCAAGAAGAGTCTGACTATCGATTCCATCGTCAGCACCACCATGGAGATCATCATGATGGTGCCGGTGGCCATCGTATTCGTGCTGTGCTGCCGTATGGGCGACAACGGCATGGGCAGCCTGACGGTAGTGCGGCAGCTGCTGCTGATAGGCTCCGGTGTGGTGACGGCGGTGCCCATGCTGTTCTACGCTATCGGCGTGCGGAACCTGCCGCTGATGACCACCGGTATCTGCCAGTACCTCAGCCCCACGCTGGCTATCTTCTGCGGCATGATTATGGGCGAGAGCCTGACGAAAGAAAAGCTGGTGAGCTTCTGCTTTATCTGGGCAGGCGTGATTTTGTATACGCTGAACAGCATTTATGAGGAGAAAAAGCGCAGCAAAACGGCAGCGTGAGGAGGAAAACGAATGAATATTACAGTCTATCTGGGTGCAAACGAGGGCAACGATCCGGCTTTGGGTCGGGCTGTGTGGGAACTGGGCCGGTGGATCGGTGAAAGTGGACACACGTTGGTTTACGGCGGGTCAAAGACCGGACTGATGGGCGATATTGCCAGAAGCGTTTTGGAGACCGGCGGAGAGGTCATCGGTGTGGAGCCGCAGTTTTTCATGGACGCGGGCTTTCAGTACGACGGACTGACGGAACTGATCGTAGCGAAAGATATGGCGGAACGCAAGACGAAGATGATCCAACTGGGCGACGCCTTTATCGCCTTTCCCGGCGGTACGGGAACGCTGGAGGAGATCGCAGAGGTCATGTCCAAAGTGTCGCTGAAGCAGCTGGATGCACCCTGTATTCTCTATAACCTGAACGGCTATTATGACGATTTGAAGGCGCTGCTGCGGCGCATGATCGAAAAGGAGCTGTCCTCGGAGGAGCGACAGCAGGGAATCTATTTCGCAGAGAATTTACAGCAGATCAAAGAGATATTGGAAAAGTGACCCCATAGCAGCCTGCGGCATTCGCCGCAGGCTGCTGTTGCGTCGTGGGGCAGGGGATGGTATAATAAAGGAAAAAGGAGGGTGCGGATATGGGAAAGCGGATTTCTGTGATTCTGATCGTGGTGCTGGCGGCTGCGGCGGTGACTTTTGGGGTGCTATGGCAGAGTGCGCTGCGGGATCATTCCGATATTAAGGCGCTGGCGCAGGCAGGCGCGAACGAGGCATGCAGCCGGTTTTCGGACTTTCAGAAAAGGGGAGACGACGGAGACTACTGGGGCGGCGTGGCGGCGTTTCACACCTTTCAGCAGGCTCACATCCTCCTGACGGAGGGGACGCCTCAGGCCGCTGACCGGGTGTTTTGCAGCGAGGTCTATGGCGCGCTGCTGCTGAAGCCGGAGCTGGCCAAGGCGCATATGGCGGAGGTCATCGAGGTGATGGATCTGCTGGCGCAGGATGTGACGGATGCCAACGCGTATGTGCGCATGGCGGAGCTGGGCAATGCGCTGGGGCAGTGAGCCGCAAGAGATGAAACAAGAGCGAAAGAAAGACGGAAAAGGAAAGCGATGAAAGGAAATCTGTCCCGGCGGCTTGCCATGTACACTGCCGGATTGTTTGTGATGACGGTGGGGATCGCCCTGTCGGTAAAATCGCGGCTGGGGGTGTCGCCCATCAGCTCCATCCCCCCTATGCCATGACGTGCATCTGAGGCATTGAAATGGGCAAGGCCACCATCCTACTGCATTGCTCGCTGGTGCTGCTGCAGATCATTTTGCTGCGGAGGAATTTTAAGCCGGTGAACCTGCTGCAAGTAGCGGTGGGCATTGTGTTCGGGTATTTTACCACCTTCTGTAACTGGTGCGTGTCCTTCCTGACGGAGCCGGACGGCATAGTGCTGCGGGTCATATTGCTGCTGAGCGTGGTGTGTATCGGCAGCTTCGGCAGCGTAGGCGTTGGCACGGTCATTGCTGCCGTTCTGGTGGGGATGGTGCTGGAATTTTTTACCAAGTGGTTGGGAGCGCGGCGTGACTGCTGGCTGTTCGGAAAAGAGACTGTTCGGGAATGACGCAGCGCTTTACAGCCTGGAGAAAGGAGCAGAAAATGGCAAAATTTCAGGATAAATTGATCGCAGACGGATACTGCGATGCCCGGGGCGCGGGTTTTTGCGCGACGGCCACGAGCCTGCCGGGTGGGGTATATGGCATGGTGGCCCTGTGCGTCAGGAAGCATGTGCTGTATCTCTACGATGTGGACATGAGGGGCAATATCGACGAACTGCTGCATGAGATCCCGCTGGAGCGGATCGAAAATTTGAAGATCCGGACGGGCTTTTTCAGTCAGGTATTGCGATTTGAGTACGAGGGCGCGGTGTTTTCTTTTACCAATTTTGTGGGGGTGAAGCCTGCGCTGGAGGTCATCAGGCAGGAAGCCGCGCGGCGCTGACCGCAACTGCCAGTTGCTTGTCTGGCGAACGATCCTGTGCTATACTGACGGTATGGAGGTGTTCGACATGGAAACAAAGGAGATTTTACATCATCTGCGGACAGAAAAGGGGCTGTCGCAGGACGAACTGGCGGAAAAGGTTTTTGTGACGCGGCAGGCGGTGTCCCGCTGGGAAAACGGCGAGACAACGCCGGGACTGGAGACCTTGAAGCGGCTTTCTCAGCTTTTTGATGTGTCCATCAATACGCTGCTGGGCTCCCCGCGGCAGCTGATCTGCCAGTGCTGCGGAATGCCGCTGGACGATTCCACCATCAGCAAGGAGCCGGACGGCGATTTCAACGAGGACTATTGCAAGTGGTGCTATGCTGACGGTACGTTCAAGTACACCAGCAAGGAGCAGCTGATCGATTTCTGCGTGACCCACATGGCCAGTGAAAGCTGGCCCGCAGAGCAGGTCAGGGCCCATATGGAGGCTGTGGTGCCGGAGTTGAAGCACTGGAAGAAATAAAAAGGCAGCGAAAGAACACCCCGGGGTTCTTATAAAAGCCTCGCAGAGTTCGCGTCCGCAGACGCGAAATAATTTAATCATTTTTTGCCGCGACATGTGCGTGGCAAAAAATACTTCTCGGCCCAGCAAGTGCCAAAGGCGCGCAGCGGGCCGCAAACCTTTTGGCAGCAAAATCGTGAGATTTTGCGCCAGTTTTTAATATGGTATCGTCGCCATGGCCGCCGCGTCACGGGGGTCGAGGAAAATACCGCCTGTCAGGGGCAGCGCCGTCAACAGCAGATAGGCAACCCCCAACAGGATGGCCAGCAGATACCACAGCAGCTCGCCACCCGGTAAGCGCCGCAGCAGCAGAAAATGGTACAGCGCCATCGCTCCTGCCGCCGCGCTGCAGAACAGCAGCCACAGGGGCAGGACGCCCCACAGGAAGCGGCACAATAGCACCATCAGCGCCGTGGCGGCCAGCAGCGCGGCGCAGTGTCCGCCCCGCGAGGCACTCTCCAGCGGCTCCAGCCGCCACAGCAGCAGCGCCGCCGCCAGATAGGGCCAGAACACCAGCTTGCCCAGCTCCCAGGGACTCTCGTTTATCGGAGACAGCACCTCCGTGGCGGGACAGGGCAGGGCGGCGGCCAACCCCCGCAGCAGCACGGCGGCGGCTGCCGCCGCCAGAAACGCCCACAGATACCGCAAGCGCCGAAACATACGCATCGCTCCCTTTCCGGATCGTTATGTCTATTCCTATGCGGAGCGGCGGTAAAGCTTGACAGTTTCCGGCCACAGGGGATATAATAGAAGTACTTGTCCGTCTTTTTATGATAAAGAGGTAACGTATTTCATGAATATTCGATTGATCACCCGCACAGTGGGCTATATCCTGTGGGTCGAGGGCGGCTTTCTACTGCTGCCGCTGCTGGTCAGTTTGGGCTATGGCGACGGCTGCTGGGAGGCTTTCCTCTCCGCAGCGCTGCTGTGCGGCATTTTGGGCGCGCTGGCGTATCTGGTGCCGGTGAAACGGGGAAGGATGCAGGGCCGTGATGCCTACGCCGCCGTGGCGCTGGCGTGGGTGGCGCTGACGCTTACGGGCGCGTTCCCCTACCTGCTGTCCGATACCATTCCGTCCTTTGTGGACGCATTATTCGAGACCGCTTCCGGTCTGACCACCACCGGTGCCACCATTCTGGACTCGGTGGAGACCATGCCGCCCAGCATCCTGTTCTGGCGCAGCGAGACCCAGTGGATGGGCGGTATGGGCGTTCTGGTGCTGTTTCTGGCGCTGATGCCCCATCTGGGCGACGGCGCCTACTATCTGATGAAAGCGGAAAGCCCCGGCCCCATCAAGTCCAAGCTGGTGCCCCGTGTGGGCGGCACCGCCAAGATTCTGTACACTATCTATATCGTGCTGACGGCGGCGGAGGCAGTGGCCCTGCGCATTGCGGGCATGTCTTGGTTCGACGCGGTGAACCACTCCTTCACCACCATGGCCACCGGCGGCTTCTCCGTCCGCAACACCTCTATCGCCGAGTATCAGTCCGACGCTATCACATGGGTCATCGTGGCCTTTACATTTCTGGCAGGCATCAACTTTTCGCTGCTGTACGCCGTTGTGCGGGGCCGGATCAGGGACGCTCTGCGCAGCGAGGAGCTGCGGTGGTATCTGCTGATTTTAGCGGCTACCATCGGCCTGATCTGCGTCGACCTGCACGTGGAGCTGGGACAGGGCTGGTACGAATCCGTCACCGACGCGGCGTTTCAGGCTACCACCATCATGAGCACCACCGGCTACGCCACCAAGGACTTCACCCTGTGGCCCACCTTCAGCCGGTGTATTCTGGTGCTGCTGATGTATGTGGGCGGCTGCGCCGGTTCCACAGCCGGCGGCATGAAGATCAGCCGCCTGATGCTGCAGGTCAAGAGCCTGCGGCGTGAGCTGGATCACATCATCCACCCCAACCGGGTGTCGGTCATCACCATAGATGGCCAGAGCGTGGACGAGCGGGCCGTCAATTCCGCCCACATGTTTCAGGTGGCGTACCTGCTGATCCTGATGGCCGGTACGCTGGTGGTTTCGCTGGATGTGCTGGGCTTCACGGAGTCCTTTGTGGCATCGCTGACCTGTATCAGCAATGTTGGTCCGTCGCTGGGTGCTCTTGGCCCCATGGCCAACTTCGCGCCCCTGTCGTGGTTCAGCAAGCTGGTGCTGGCCCTTATTATGCTGATGGGCCGTCTGGAGTTGATGCCGCTGCTGGTGCTGCTGAGCCCCTCCACATGGCGGAATAAGTAAATAAAAAACTGACCGGTCGCCCGCGACCGGTCAGTTTTTTATTTACCTGCCGCGCAGCAACGCGTACAGCGGGGCGTCTTTATAATACACCGTGCCGAGCCCCACCATGACCTGCACGATATTCTGCGGCTCACCGGCGCTGACGTAAACCTCGCCCTGATCCAGCAGAAACGTCACGTACCGGTCAGCGCCATCGTATCCCGCCGCAAGGGCGGCTTCCTGACTGATATTGTGCTCCGCCGCGCCGTTCAGGGTAGCCGCCAGCTGCTCCGCCGTCACATCGGCGGCTGCTGCAGTGTTCAGCTCGTAAATATCCTCCGGTCGCAGCGCCGCCATCAGGCGCAGCGCCATGGCGTCATGCTTCCGCTGTTCCTCCTGTTGCTGTGTCTCCTGCCGCTGTTTGCTGCCGTCCAAGTCTACACGCTCCACGGCGCTGAACATTTCCGTGACCCACTGGCGATCCTCCGGGAAATCGGCGTGGTATTCGCCTGTGCTGTCCAGAAACACCAGTCCCAGCAGCGTATCGCCCTGATACCGGGCCACCGCGTACTCCCTGATGGGGAGACGCATCTGACTGTCCAGCGCCAGCATATCCACGGGAGGCGCTTTTTCCGGCTCCCGCATCGTCAGCGCGCCGTCCAGCCGATACCAGTCCGCCCGGTTTTCTCCCGTCTCGTACTGCCACACCTGCGCAAAGCCGGTCAGCACACAGCCGTCATAACCCGCCGGATCGTCCGCCCGTTCTGCCAGCAGCGCCTGCAACTTTTCGTCCACCTGAGATTGGAAGGCTTCATAGGCGGACTGGTCGATACGGGTGCTGCCGTCCCGGCTGCAGCGCACCAACTCGTACAGGTCACTGTCGTTGAAATAGGCTGTCCGCTGGCAGCTCTCCCGCGCGGAAAGCCGCTCGGACTGGACGACCACCACATTCTCCGCCAGACCGCAGCTGAGACGGAGAACGTCGGCGGGAACCGACACCGTGACTTCCCACTGACAGCCGGACACGCTGTAGCCCAGATCGTAGCAGGCCTCGGATTCCGTGATCTCGTGTGTCGCCGCGTTATTCAGCGCCTTCCACATCTGCGCCGGGCTTGCGGCGGCCAGCTGGCCGCCGCAAAGGGCAACCTTTGTCACCTCGTCCTCCTGCAGAGCGGCCATAAAGACCGCCGTGGGGCTGAGATTCGGGTCTACCGCCGGTTCATCTATCTGTTCCGGCTGCGCTGCGCCGTTCGCGCCGCAGCCAGCCAGCAACGCCAGCAGCAAAGCCGCCAGCAGCGCTATTCCTTTCTTTCTCATAAGGCGTCCTCCATAGCGGCCAGCATATCGTTGGCCCACTCCCAGTCCTCGTCAAACAGCGTCCAATAGAGATCGTCATATGACATGAACACCAGCCCCAGGAAGGCATCATCCTTATACCGGGCCACTACCTTTCCCGCGTCGTTGAAGCCCTGCATCCGCAGCTGGCTGTCCAGATATACGCCGCCTGCCCAGCCGATCTCCAGCGGCTTATCGGGGATCAGGGCATAGTCGAACTGGTACACCTCCGCCCGGTTGCCGTCCTCGGTGGCGTACTGCCACAGCTTGGTGAAGCGGGTCAGCTGATAGGCGTGGAATTCGCCGGGGTTCGTGGCGTAGGTGTCCAGCGTCTGCTGCATCGCCCCGTCCAGCTCCGACTTGAATGCGGCATAGGCCGCCTGATCGACCACCTCGTCATAATCCCGGCTGTGGCGCACCAGATCGTAGAGCGTCTCGTCCTCGAAATATCCCTCGTCACGGGCAGAGGCGTCATAGGAAGCGACCAGCACCACATTCTCCGTCAGGCCGCAGCGAACGTCCATCTTGTGTTCGTACATATCGATCTGCCAGAAAAGGTACGAGTCTCCCATTTGCGCCTGCTCTCCGGTAACGGGATGCTCCGCCGCGCCGTGCAGGGCATCCGCCAGCTGCTCCGCCGTTACGTTGGGATAGTAGAGACTCCCGATATCCTCCGGGCGGATGGCGGCCATCCGCTCCGCAACGGCAGGCGTCTCCTCGCGGCACTGGCTCACCAGCTGATAAAGCGCATGGCAGCGGAAGTACGCGATGCTGCCCTCCGGGTGAGGATACGAGGAAGAATACAGGACAGAGGTATCTATCACCTGCACGATGTCCAGCGTCTTGTCCCAGGAGAGCCCCAGGTCGGGGCTGCCGCTGACGGGGATGATGACGCACCAGCCATCCTCCTGTCCGTAGCCCGCCGCTTCCGCTTCTTCCTTTGTGATCTCGCAGAACACGGCATCATGCAGAGCCGTTACCAGCTGCTCCACGGTGATTTGGGGGTATTGATCGATGAATCCATCATCGATCTTCTCCGCTGTGATCTCCGCCATGGCGGCGGCCACAGTGCCCGGCTCCGGCTGCGCTGCACTGTCCGCGCCGCAGCCGGTCAACACCAACAGCAGCAACAATGCCGCCAGCAAGGTTTTTCCTTTCTTTCTCATACCGTCCTCCTTACCGCTGAACGGAGCGCACGCCGTTGTCTACAATGCGCCATCTGCCGTCGTTATATTGGGTGAGATAGAAAAATTCCGTGATGGTGCCGCTGTCCAGGAAGGTCTTTGTGCCGTCGTACTGGGCCTCATACACCGCCTTGACCGTCACAAAGTGGTCGGCCAGCAGTTCATTCGTCCAGCCGCGGGATCGGGCCAGATCGCCGTCGCTGTACATTTCCACGATCCGGGCCGTCTCCGTCTCGTCAAGAGCGGCGGAGATCACGCGGGTGCTGAGGGTGGCGGGCTTTTGGGCGTCCGCCTCGATGGCCTTGCGCACCACCTCCACCGGGTCGGCGGCAGGCTCCTGAAGCCAGCCCTCAAACTGATTAAAGAGCAGCACAGGGAAACTATCCCGGCCAATCGAGGAATTGAGCGTGATCTCATAAGGCCCGCTGCCCGGCGTCAGTTCAACAGTACCGCCGAAAGGATCGTAATACTTCCAGTTGGCGTGGGGGATGCCGTCGCTGTCGTTCTCCACGCCGCCGGACACCACCGTGAAGGTAGCGCCGGGACACACCACAAAGTAGTTGTTTTCAAAGACCTGCGTTTCATCCTCCCGCACGAGACCTTTGCCGGTGTAGTACACGTCCGTCACCTCCAGCGTCAGATCCTCATAGGTGAAGGTCTGGGTGGTCAGCACCGCCCTGCTGGGCAGCGTCCCCAACCGGTCGGCAGGAGCGATCTCCACCTGCGGCGTAGTTACCTCCGGAAATGTGCTGTGAGCCCGGTAGAAATCGTTCTGCCGCACCAGCTCATAAAAATCGTGATCCCGGAAATAGGCAACGGGCTGCGTTGCCGCTGATGAAAAAGTAGGCACCTGCTCTGGGGAGTAATCTATCACACGCACGATATCCGCAGGAATAGTGCTGCAGGTTAATACCAGCTCGTCGCCGTTCTCCACAGAGAGCGATATTTGATACCAAAGATTTTCCCCCTCCATGTGATCGGCCTGCTCCGCCTTTTGGAAGTCCTCCTCCGTGATCTCGTAGGCGGCGGCGCGGTTGATGGCCTTTACCATCTGTTCCCAGTCAATATCGGGATAGCCGTTCACACTTTCGCTGCTCAGATCGTCGGTGGTCAGCTTCGCCATCATGGCGGCGATGGAGCCCAGATTGCCGGATAGTTCCTCCTTCTTCGCTCCCGTAAAGGTGCAGCCTACGCACAGCGCCGCCGCCAGCACCAAAGCAATAGCGGCCAGCGCCGCCGTCCGGGGCTTTTTCGCCAGCAGGACGATCCGCTCGTGGAGACTGGTCTTGCCGCCGTCCATGGCGGTGGCGGTCAGCAGTGGGCTTACGCCCCGGCCACAGGCCATGCGGATCAGGGTGCGGCCATAGGCGGCACGTTCCGTTTCGCCAAGGGCGCGGATGGTGGCCTCGTCACAGGCCAGCTCGCCGTCCTGACGGGACAGCTTCGCCGCCCACCACACCAGCGGATTCCACCAGTGCAGCGCCAGACACATCGCCCGCAGCAGCGCCCACACATGGTCGCCATGGCGGAAATGGGTGGTCTCGTGGGCCACCGTGTGTCGCAGCAGCTCCGGATCGTCCGCCGTGGCCTGCGTCACATAGATGGCGGGCCGGAACAGGCCGAACAGACAGGGCACCGCCCGCTCCTCCGCCACATAGACGGGAAGTGCCGCACCCTCCACGGCCAGCGGACGGCGGCAGCGCCGCAAACGCCGTGCAAAGCGGACGTTGGCCGCCAGAAACACCAGCAGCGTCGCCGCCGCGCCGCACCGCCACACCGGCAGCAGGATCTTACGGAGGGTCAGGGCGTTTTCCATATGGCCGAACTGCGCGTCGGCGGCGCTGGGCTCCGCCAGCACCACGGTATTACTCACCGCGCCGCCGATGGGATGACCCTGTACCGTGCCGTTGCCGGCCTGCCAGATCACGTCCACGTCCCGGACGCTTTCCGCCGCCTGTACCACCGGGGCGCGCTCCACCACCGACATGACGCTGATATCCGTGCTGCCGAAGCTGACGGGGAGCAGCAGCCGTGCCAGCACCAGCAGCCACAGGGCGTATTGCAGCCGCAGGCTGATCCGTCCCCGCAGCAGATACCGCAGGGCGATCACCGCAAGGATCAGGATACACGAGGATACCACCCATTCAATCATGATCTTCCTCCATTTCCCGCAAAATGGCGTACAGCTTGTCGATCTCCTCCTGAGACAGCGTCTGCTTCTTTACCAGCGAGCTGACCAGCAGGCTGACGCTGCCCTGATACACCCGCTCCAGCAGGTGCTCCGTCTCCTGCACCGCCGCGTCCTCACGGGCTACCTGCGGCCGGTAGTGCTTCATGCCGCCCTCGCTGACGGCGCTGACCGCGCCCTTGTCCTCCAGCCGCCGCAGCAGCGTCAGGGTGGTACTGCGGCTCCAGCCGGTGGTTTTTCCCAGCGCGTCGATGATCTCCCGTCCCGTCCGCGGCGCGGACGTCCACAGGCATTCCATCACCTGCCATTCTGCCTCCGTCAGACCCATGTGTGCCATATTCTCACCTCCTGCTGTTTACATCTGTAATCACACTGTAGCATATTGGTTTACGTTTGTCAACAGGTCGGAGGAAAAATTTCTCCCTTTATTAGCCTCCCCTGTGTAAGGGGAGGTGGCAAAAATCTTTGATTTTTGACGGAGAGGTTGTTACAATCCCCCAGTCTCGCTTACGCTCGACAGCCCCCTTTACACAAGGGGGCCTTTTATACTGCCTTCCGTGTAACCACACAACAAATCCCCTCCGGTGTACCGGAGGGGATCGCATATCACAAATCAACAATAACCGCCTCGTGTCCCGTGGCGGGCAGAAACTTCTCCAGCACGTCACAGGTTTTCAGCCGCAGGGAGGAGGTATTCTCGCAGGGATGGCAGCCGAACCATTCATCCTCGGCCACCGTGCGGTCGATGGCCAGCGTGACCCGGTGCTCCGTGTCGTTCATCAGCCCCAGAATGGAGGCGGAACCGGCATGGCAGCCCAGCAGCCCGATCAAGTCCTCCTCGGTGGCAAAGCTGAGCCGGGAGGAGCCGATCAGCTTGGAGAAATCCTTGGTGGAAAAGGGCTTGTCCCCCGGCATGCACAACAGGTAAAAGGCGCTGCGGTTCCGGGGCGTCAGCAGCAGATTCTTGCAGATGGAAACATCCAGCGCCTCACCGATGGCGACGCAGTCCTCCATGGTGAAAGCCGCCTCATGATCCACACGGGTAAATGGGATATCCAGCTGGGCAAGACACTCGTACACCCGGTTTTCCACCTCGTCGCGGCGTTCCGCCGGAGCGCCGTTATAGACTTCCAGCATACCGCTCACTCCTTTCCCACCAGCATGTCGCCCACCCGGTAGATATCACCCGCGCCCACCGTCAGCAGCAGGTCGCCGGGCTGCGCCAGCGCCCGCAGGGACTCCGCCGTTTCCCGCAGTGTGGCGCAGTAGATGCTGCCGGGGATCTGGGCGCACAGGTCGCGGGAGGACACGCCCACATCGTTGGTTTCACGGGCGGCGTAAATTTCCGCCAGCACCGCCACGTCCACGGTACGCAGCTCCTTGACGAAATCGTCAAACAGCGCCTTGGTGCGGGTATAGGTGTGGGGCTGGAAGGCGCAGATCAGCCGCTTGTGGGGCAGACTGCGAGCCATGTCCAGCAGGGCGTGCAGCTCGTCGGGATGATGGGCGTAGTCGTCGTACACCTCAGCCCCGTTAAACACGCCCTTGTACTGGAAGCGCCGCTCCGCGCCGGTAAAGTCCGCCAGACCCTCCTCCACCGCTTTGCCGTCCACGCCCAGCACATAGGCGGCAGCAGCGGCGGCCAGCGCGTTGGACACGTTGTGCCTGCCGGGAACGTGCAGCTCCACGTGGGCGTAGGTCTTGCCCTCCGCCACTACGTCGAAGCAGCCGAAGCCGTCGAAAAACGCCACGTTGTCGGCGTACACGTCGGCCTTGCGATCTTTCACGCTGAACCAGTACACCTTGCGGTCAAGACCGCTCAGCGCTTCCCTCGCGCCGGGATCGTCGCCGTTGGCGATGATGAAGCCGTTCTCCGGCGTCAGGCAGGCAAACTGGCGGAAGGAATGCTCGATATCGTTCAGATTCTTGAAGAAGTCCAGATGATCCGCCGCCACGTTCAAAATCACCGCCACAGTGGGGAAGAAGTTCAGGAAGGAGTTGCAGTATTCGCAGCTTTCCAGAATGATGGTGTCACCCTTGCCCACCCGGTAGCCCTTGCCCAACAGCGGCAGCGTGCCGCCGATCATGACGGTGGGATCCTTCTGGGCCGCCATGAAGATATGGGTGGCCATGGAGGTGGTGGTGGTCTTGCCGTGGGTGCCGGACACGCACAGGGCGTTGCGGTACGCCTGCATGATAGCGCCCCAGCCCTGTGCCCGCTCGTAGACGGGGATGCCCCGGGCGATGGCCCCGGCGATCTCGGGGTTGCTGTCATGGATGGCGGCGGTGCGGATCACCAAATCGCAGTTTTGCAGGTTGTCGGCGCTGTGGCCGATGGTAACGGGAATGCCGACACTGCGCAGGTGCTTTACGGTGTCGCTGTCGGTCATGTCGGAGCCCTGTACGTTCAGCCCCATGCCCTTCAGCACCTCGGCCAGCGCACACATGGACACGCCGCCGATGCCCGCCATATGCACGCGGACGCCGGGACGCAGGAAATGCCGGATATTTTCAGTGGGATGCATCATAATTGCCGATCTCCCTTTTGTTCTATGATTCAGCCGCACACCGCCGGAGCGGAAAATGCGCTGTTTACAAAATAATATCTGATATATTATAATACCCATAGAAGGAAAGTGCAACCCGGTTTTTTTCATGCGTTTGATCCCCGGACACCGGACGGATCCGCAGACAGGAGGAACAACATGAAGTATACGGGCAAATCACTGCTGTCTTTGCTGCTGGCGCTGCTGCTGGCGGCAGGGCTGTGCGCCTGCGGCAGCAATACCGACCCCGACGAGCCGCAGCCGGACGACCCCATCGTGGAGGAGCCCACCATCCCCGATCAGGTGCCGGTGCGGATCACCGCCACACGCCTGGCGGACGGCGCGGTGCTGTCAGACCGGCGCTGGGTCTATGACCAGTACGGCAACATGACTATGGAGATCGACTATCAGTTCGGCCTGCTGGAGCAGGGGTATGATACCTACACCTATGAATACGGCCCCAACGGGGTACCCGTTCAGCGGGACACCTATCGGGTGACGCAGGAGTGTACCCGCCTGACCGCTACGGAGACCTTTGACAGTGCAGGGCGCGTGACGGCGCGGCAGGTGTACAACGAGGCGGGAAAGCGTATCTTTGAGTACGCCTACGACGATCTGGGCAACGAGACGCTGTACGTCTCCTACGATGACACAGGCCGCATGAGCAGCAAGCTGGAGACCACCTATGACGCGGACGGCCAGCGCCTGACGGAGCAATACACCGCCGCCAACGGCAGCACCATCCGCCGCGAGTATCAGGACGGCCTGTGCTCCCACCGGGTGGAAACGGATTCTCTCGGCAAGGAGACGGAATACACCTACACCATCAAGCGGGACGGCAGCGGCAATCTGGTGACCTACAGCGCCGTCAATGCCGAAACCGGCCAGCTGAACTTCCGGAAGGACTACCGGAACACCTACGATGCAAACGGACTTCTGACTGCCGTGGAGGTCACGGACGAAAACGGCGAGTGCGTGGCCCAGAGCAGCTATCAGTATGACCGGCAGGGCCGCGTCACCCAGTCGGACGAGCGGGAATTTGCCGGTTCGCAGGAATCCCGCGAGGTATGGAGCACCACCTATAACGACGGCGGCGTTGTGGTGCGGAAGGAGCACCTCCAGAGTCAGCTCAACGGCGGAACGCTGGAGGAGACCACCGCCTCCTACCAGTACGATCAGGATGGCCTGCTGACCGGTTTCACTTACCGGAGGGACGGCAGCAGCCTGAGCTTCACCATCGGGCGCGCTGATAACCAGTCGGTGGTGCTGAAGAAGGTCTGCGTCGGGCCGCTGGCCTTTACGGATTTTGACCTGGTCTTCACCGGCGAGAACGACTTCACCATGGACAGCAGCGCCTACAGCGGAGCGGACGCCGCCTTCCTCAGTGAGGACAGCTACACCCGTGCCTACACCTACACGGAGGACGGTAGCCTGTCCGCGGTGGAGGAAACCACCGGCGATGGAACCACCTGCAAGCGCTGGGAGTACACCTACGCCCGACCCCGCAACGCCCCACAGCAGACGGTGACGGCCATTCCCCTGAATGCCGGAGCGGACGGCATCGCGCTGTACGACGGTGATAACATGCTGCTGTCTCAGGTCTCGTTCACCTATAACCACACGGGGCTCTATGACAAGCTGACCAACGCCGACGGCACCTTCCACTACACCTATGAAACGGACCCGCAGGGCCGCACCGTTGGCACACAGTACGACGCCGACGACGAAGCATGGGGCACCATGACATACGACCGCTGCGGCAATCTGCTGGAGGATCTGATCTACGGCGAGCCGCGAGCCGTGCTGCTGCAATATGAGTACGACGCCATGGGCAACCAGCGCACCTCGTATCCCTGGAGCAGCGGCAGCCGCGCCTACTGCGCCTATACCTACGACGAACAGGGACGCCACACGGGTATGAGCCTGTACGCCTCTGAACAGCGTCAGGCAGACGAGCTGCTGGAGCGGAACACCTACTCCTACGACGCGTCGGGGCGGCTGTACAAGCTGACACGCTATGACGTTAACGGCGCACTGGAGTGCTGCGTGATCTATCAGTACAAGGATTAACATTACGGCAACAGGAGGAACGATTGATGAAGCACACAGGAAAGACGATACTTACTCTGCTGCTGGCCATTCTGATGACCGTTGGTCTGGCTGGCTGCGGCAGCAGCAGAAGTGGCAGCGGCGGCTCTCTCTTTTCCGGCAAATCGCCGGAGCCCGTTTTGGTGCGGGTGGTGGCTGCCCGTATGGAGGACAACGCCATCGTATCTGACGTTCATTACGCCTATGACGAATACGGCAATCAGACAACCAAGGCCAACTATCAGTTCGGCCTGCTGCCCAACGGCTATTCCTCCTATGAATATGAATACGGCAGCGGCGGCGTTCCCGCCAAGCGGAGCACCTATGCAATGGCAAAGGATTTCTCTCAGCTGACGCTGGAGGAGACCTTTGACCGGGACGGCAAATTGACCGGACGCCGCGAGTACGACAACGGCGAGATCATACAGGAATACGGCTATGACGGCAGCGGCAACATGATCCTGTACGTCAGCTATTCCGGCGGAGAGATGAACTACAAAACGGAGTCCACCTTCGGCGAGAACGGCGACTGCCTGACGGAGCGTGTCACGCAGGCCGACGGCAGCAGCGATTACCGGGAGTATCTGCCCTATGACGAGCTGAACCGCAGCCATCTATGCTCCCATCGCGTGGAGACCGATGCCGACGGCGGAGAAACGGAATATGACTATACCATCGAAAAGGACGAGAATGGCTATCTGCTGACCTACAGCATTGCCAACGCCGCCACCGGCGAGCTGCTGTCCCACGATACCTACGTGAATCTGTACGGCGACAATGGCCGACTCAACAGCATTGAGGTCACTGACGAAAACGGCGTCTGCACCCGGCAGGAGTACCTCCGGTACGACGAAGCGGGCAACGTGATACAGCGTGACAGCATGCGTGACTACGGCACCTTTGCCACGCGTGACACCTTCAGCTACGCCTATAATGATGCCGGTGTGAATATCCAATTGGACTATCACCACTATCAGAACAACCGGGGCGAGATCATGGAGAGTTCCTCCGTCACCTATTATGACGATCAGGGCGACATGACCGGCTATGACTACGAGACGGAGGATGGCCGCGTCAGCTTCGGAATCGGCCGCGTGGCGGGGAAGCAGGTGGTGCTGAGCAAGCAGTGCACCCGCTGGAACGAAAACATCCGGCTGGATTTCGACATGGTGTTCACCGGCGACAACGAGTACACCGAGGATCACACTCCCTACGACAACCTGGATGCCGCCTTCCGGGCTCTCGACTATACCCGCTCCTACACCTATGACGACAAGGGAAATCTGACCGCCGTGGAGGAGTGGGAGAACGGCGCGGAGATGCCTACCCAACGCTGGGACTATACCTACGCCATGCCTAAGGACGCGCCTGCTCTGCACCCGCAGGCTGTCCAGCTGACCCTCGGAAACGCTCCTGCCGCCGTCAGGCTCTATGACGCCGACGACAGTCTGCTGGCCGAATCGTTCCTCACCTATGGGGACGATGGCCGCTGCACGGAAATGGTTACGGACGGCGCTGCCTACGCCTACGAGTACGAGGACGCGGCTGACGGCAGCTATATCGCCCGCCAGTATGCCCCGGACGGCAGTCAGGTAAAGGAATTTTCCTATGACAGCTGGGGAAATATGGTGGGGGAGACCCAGTACGGCGGAGACTACCCCGTGTATCTGGAATATACCCACGACGCGCTGGGTACGCAGGACAGCGGTTCGCTGTGGGGATGGGCCAGCGGTTACTATGCCTATGAATACGACGAGTCCGGCTATCCCACCGCCCTGCGGCTGTACAGCACTTATTCCTACGAGCCGGGCACGCTGGCCGACTGGGCTGCCTGTACCTGCGATGACAGCGGCCGTCTGATCAAGCTGGAGGTCTACGATCTGTCCGGTAGGCTGAACGGCTATGTGACATACGAATACGCCGCCTGACGGCGGCCGGAAAGGAAACGCGACATGATCCCACAGGAGGTACAGACCGTTCTGCGCACGCTGGAGCAGGCCGGACACGAGGCGTATGTGGTGGGCGGCTGCGTCCGTGATATGCAGATGGGGCTGCCGCCCCACGACTGGGATGTGACCACCTCCGCTCTACCGGAGGAGACCATGGCCCTGTTTCCCCACTTCGCCATTCCCACCGGATTGCAGCACGGCACGGTAACGGTGCGCAGCGGCGGCGTCTCCTGCGAGGTCACCACCTTCCGCACCGACGGGGACTATCCCGACCACCGCCACCCCGCCGCCGTGACCTTTACCCGCAGTCTGCGGGAGGATCTGGCCCGCCGCGACCTGACGGTGAACGCCATGGCCATGGACGCGGCGGGAGCGCTGCACGACCCCTTCGGCGGACGGGAGGATATCCGCCGCAGAGTGCTGCGGTGCGTGGGCGATCCGGAACGCCGCTTCCGCGAGGATGCCTTGCGCATTCTGCGGACGCTGCGGTTTTCCGCCACGCTGGGCTTTGCCATTGAGCCGGAGACCCACCGGGCGCTGCGGACACAGTGCGGCGACCTACGGTACGTGGCGGCGGAGCGTGTCCGGGAGGAGCTGACCAAGCTGCTGTGCGGACAGGATGCGGGACGGGTGCTGGAGGAGGAGCCGCAGGTGCTGGGCGTGGTGCTGCCGGAGATACTGCCCTGTGTGGGCTTCGACCAGCACAACCGCCATCACTGCTACGACGTGTGGGGCCATACGGCCCACGCGGTGGCCGCCGCTCCGCCTGATCCGATATTGCGATGGGCCATGCTGCTGCACGATCTGGGCAAGCCCCAGTGCTTCACACTGGACGAGCAAGGCGTGGGACACTTCCACGGCCACCACCGCCCCAGCGCGGAGATGGCTGAGAGTATCTGCCGCCGTCTGCGGTTCGACAAGGCCGCTGCCCAGCGCATCTGCCTGCTGGTGCGGTATCACGACCGGCCCATTCCACTGACAGAGCGGGCTATCCGCCGGGCCATGAATCAGCTGGGTGTGGACGGCCTGCGGCAGCTGTGCGTCGTGAAGCGGGCCGACAATCTGGCCCAGCATCCGGACTACCGCGGCCGCCAGCAGGAGATCGACCGGGGCGAGTCCATCATGGAGGAGCTGCTGGCAAAGGACGCCTGCTTCAGCCTGAAGCAGCTGGCGGTAAACGGGCAGGACATGATGGCGCTGGGCCTGCAAGGCCCGGCCATCGGCAAGATGCTGCAAGCCCTGCTGGACGCGGTTATAGACGGTGCGGTGGAAAATGAGCGGAACGCGCTTCTCTCTCTGGCACAAAAAATGAAGAATTAAAATCATGCCGTAAAGGGCGGCATACTACAGTTCTTCACTTTTCTCTTTTATCTTTTCACTGCATAAAAAAGACGCCGTGATATGCTCCCTTTATGAGAGACAGTGCAAAAACAAACTGTCATCATGAAGGGAGCATTGTTATGCCGCAATCCTGTTTTTCCAATTTGCTTTTGCGCCACGTCCTTTCTCCCGCTGCCATGTAATGCGGTTTCTGATATGTCTTCTTCTATGCGGTTTTCAATTTGCGCAACTTATTTTACATTATCTCCGTGCCTATACCCACCTGAAAAATGTATCAATTAGGGTGCGAAAACCTCTGTTTTTTCCTCTCAGAGCGCCGCTTGAAAGGCGGCGTGGGTGTTTTCCCATGGGAAGCGTCCGAGAGGCAGGACAGGGGCTTTTTGCGCCAAAATCAACACTTTTCAAAACCAGAGAAAGGAGGCGCCGGATATGGCAGTTTTCCGCATCGAAAAGACCAGAGATTACACGGTCATGTCCAACTACCACCTGCGGGACAGGTCGCTGTCCCTGAAAGCGAAGGGACTGCTGTCCCTCATGCTGTCGCTGCCGGAGGACTGGGACTACACCATGGAGGGGCTTGCCCGCATCTGCAAGGACGGCATCGACAGCATCAGCGGCGGGATCCGGGAGCTGGAGGCGCATGGCTATCTCGTCCGGGCGCGTGTCCGCAACGAGAACGGGCAGCTTGGCTCTATCGAGTACACCCTCCTGGAGAAGCCGAAGGAACCGGCTCAGACGCCCGCGCCTATCCGGGAAAAACCTATACGGGAAAATCCAATACAGGTAAAGCCAATGTTGGATGCCCCAATTCAGGAGAACCCCGCCCAATTAAATACTAAAGAACAAAATAAAGAATTATCAATTACGCAAGGATCAAATCCTATCCCATCAAGTCCCCCTACGCGGCGGAGGCGGCCAGACCCCCGCTGCTATCGTGGAGCAGGCGCGTGCGGCGCAGGACGAGCCGGTGGGCAGCTTCTCCATCTACCAGCTCAAGGGCGGCAATGAAACGCTGGATTATCGCTTTGAGCCGCTGGATACCATCCGTAACAACGGTCTTTCCGTGAAGCCGGAGAACTATGAGCAGGTTTACACCGCCCCGCTGACGGCGAAGGACGATCTGGAAAGCATTTATACCCGGTTCAATGTGGACCGCCCGGCAGACTTCACCGGGCACTCCCTGTCCGTATCGGATATCGTGGTGTTGCATCAGGGCGGGAAGGATACCGCCCATTACTGCGACCGCGCTGGTTTTTCCGAAGTGCCGGAGTTTTTGCAGCCGGCGCAGAAAAGCCGCGAGATCACCGAGCGCATCCAGACACCCAGGGGCAACTTCTATCTCTGCGGCATGACAAGGGAGCAGATGGAGGCGGACGGATACGGTTTTCATCACGCCTCTGAGAATGGAAAATATCTCATTATACCCGTCTATCGCCATCTTCCGCAGATACGCGCCGTACCGCCGTGTGGGGAGCTGCGCCATCTTTTCATCTATGAGCCGTTTTTCCTCCTCCGTCACATAGAACTTCATCTGAATGTTCCGCTTTCGGTTTGCCATGGGCAGCCTCCGTTTCTCATAAGGGTCTGGGGTCTCGCCTGTCGGCTCGGTCAGCGCTTCAAAGCGTTTCACGCTTTGAGGTCTCCACCGGAGACCCGCGCCCCAGCAAGCAATTTTGACTGTTCGGGCAAGGGACCTGAACAGCGCAAAATCCGCAAGCGGGTACTCGCTTGCTGTGCTTGCTGACTACTTCGTACCCCCGTATTTCCCCCTCTACCCATACTACAATCCGAACAGGGCGTTTTGGCCAGTTTCGGAGGATTTTTTCAAAAAACATCAATCTTGTCCGTAACTTTTCTCTGCCCACTTCGCCGGATGCCTTGTGTTCCTTCGGATATTCGTATATAATGTATCGTGTTGAGTATTATCCATGCGGAGGTGCGGTATGAACGGGATCAAGGGCTATATCTCCATTCGGGAGGCGTCCTACCGTTGGGGCGTGTCAGAGCGGCGGGTCAACCAATATTGCGCCGAGGGGCGGATCCCCGGCGCGTCCCGGTTCGGGCGTTCATGGGCGATCCCGGAAAACGCGGAAAAGCCGTCCGACCCGCGCTTTCAGGAACAGCGACGCGATCCCGGCAGGGCAAGCACCTGACGGATACCCCTCTGCATTTGAAGCATCCGCAAAAAGGAAGTGAACGATATGGTCTGCGACGAGAGCTTGTACCGCCAATA
>OLWH01000361.1_pt1 | contig 22912 bp, 20 predicted proteins | sample 1673381 | NCBI WGS metagenome assembly OLWH01 (sample SAMEA103958110, study PRJEB25191) | human gut metagenome | reverse complement strand
AGGTGTCCGGCATCGGCATCCCCTATCAGTTCTTCCAGATGATCCCCTACGTGGCGACGGTCGTCGTCCTCACGCTCATCGGCGCCCGCCAGGCCGGACCCAAGGCCAACGGCAAGCCCTACCGCCGTGAACAGCGGTAAACCGGTAATAACGCTTCGGCGTTGTTATAAACTTATGGCAGCACCGCATTGTGCGCTGCTGCCGAATCCTAATATTCTATGGAGGACAAAAAATGAAAAAGATCATTGCAATGCTTCTGGCGCTTGTCATGCTCCTGTCGCTGGCGGCGTGTGCCGGTACTGCGAAGACCGACACCGCGGCTCCTGCGGACGACACCAGCAAGACCGACACGACCGACACCGCCGCCGAACCGGCTGACACCACCGAGCCCGCCGACACGACCGATGAACCCGTTGTCACGGAAGAGCCCACCGCTGCCACCAAGGCTGACGGCTCTGCCTATAAGGTCGCCATGATCTGCGACTCCAGCATCAACGACGGCGGCTGGGGCGCAGCCTGCTACAATGCGATGATCGCCGCTGCCGAGCGCAAGGGATGGCAGGCAGAGGTCACCGACTCCATCTCGCAGGACGCCTATTATGACTCCATCGTCACTTACTGCATGCTGGGCTACGACATGATCTACGCCCCCGGCAACCAGTACACTGACGCCGTTCTGCAGGCAGCTGAGGAATACCCCGACATCGCCTTCGCCCTTCTGAACGGTGCTGCCGATACGCCTGACAAGGCTGTCAACAAGAACGTCTCCTCGCTGCTGCCGAACGCACAGCAGATCGGCTGGATCGCAGGCGCTCTGGCGGGTCTCATGACCGAGAGCGGCAAGCTCGGCTTCATCGGCGGCATGGAGCTCGACACCACCAAGGGCAAGATTGCCGGCTTTGAAGAGGCTGCAAAGTATGTCGGTGAAAAGGAAGGCAAGACCGTGGAGCTTCTGAACGTCCCGTATGCCAACTCCTTCTCCGATGCGCCCAAGGGCAAGGAATTTGCCACGGAGCTTATCTCTCAGGGTGCTGACGTGTTCTTCGGCGACGCTTCCGCTGTTGACTCCGGCGCCCGCGAGGCCATCGACGATGCCAACACCGCTGCCGGTTCCATCAAGATCTACGATATCGGCCAGCCTGCTGACATTCTGGGTCAGAACCCCTGCATCATCTGCTCTCAGGTCACCGATAACTCCGCCATGATCGTCGCCTCCATGGAGGCTGTCGAGGCCGGTAACTTCGGCGGCAACACCGTCTACGGTACGCTGGAGAACGGCACCCTGTCCGCCGGCGCTATCAACACTGAGCTGGTTCCTGCTGAGATCGTTGAGAAGTACAACGCCTATCTGCAGCAGATGATCGACGGCACCTTCATGAAGTAATCACACTTTCGCGCAAAGCAAAAAACTCCGGTTGCAAAACCGGAGTTTTTTTGCGTGAAAAGGGGAGGGCGTGAATCGCGGGTTTCGTGGTGCCTCTCGCTTCTCTGTGTGATCTGGACAGGGGACAAAATCACACCCGGCCACAGGGCGGCGTGACCGGGTGTGATTCGAGGGGAGGATAACCCTCATTATGGAAAAGATTGGGTACAGATAGGGGGATTATCTGACACGCAGTCGGGGATAGCGACGCCGCAGCGCTGCCAGCTCCGCACTGTCATCGCCCAGTGAAAGGGCCTGGTCGATGTAGGCCAACTCCGCGTCGGACATGGGATGGTCGCCCTTGGCGCCGCAGGAAACGCAGTAATAGCGTCCGTTCCGGTATACCACGCTGCTGCTGCCGCACAGGGCGCAGCGGGTGGTTTTCGCGGGCGTGTCCATGCTTCCTGTCCTCCGTTTCGTAAGCTGTACATAGGATAGCACGGAAATCTGCATTTGTAAAACGCATCTTTGCTATTGATTTCATGAGCGACCGTCATGTATAATAGACGCATCGACAACAGCGAGGTGGTTCCCATGAGCATTTCCAAGTATCAGGTGTTTTTGAAGGTGGTGTCCTGCGGTACCTTTACCAAGGCGGCAGAGGCGCTGAACTTCACCCAGTCCGGTATCAGCCACGCCATCACGTCGCTGGAGAGCGAGCTGGGCATCACGTTGCTCAGCCGCAACCGGGGCGGCGTGGTGCTGACGGCGGATGGCCGGGCGGTGCTGCCCAAGATCGAGAAGCTGTGCGCCGCCCATCACGCTCTCATGCAGACGGTGGAGGGCCTGAAGGATATGGACAGCGGTCTGGTGAAGATCGCCACCTTTTCCAGCGTGTCGGCCCAGTGGCTGCCCCGGATCCTGAAAAGCTTCGGCAAGCTGTACCCCAACATCGAGTTTGAGGTGGTCACCGGCGATTTCTACGACCAGATCGAGAACTGGATCGTCACCGGCGCGGTGGATTGCGGCTTTCTGCGGCTGCCCTCGGTGAAGCGGCTGCAGACCTACGCCCTGCACCGGGACGAATTGCAGGTCATCGTGCCCTGTGACCACCCTTACGCAGGCAGCGACCCGTTTCCCAAGGAGCTGCTGGCGTCGGAGCCGTTTATCCAGCTGGAGGAGGGCGACGACTATGAGATCATGGCGGCCTTTGACGAAATGGGTATCCGGCCCAATGTGAAGTATGTGGCCCGTGAGGATCGGACGATTTTGTCCATGGTGTCGGAGGGATTGGGCATCAGTCTGCTGCCGGAGCTGATGGTGCGCCACAGTCCCGCGCCCATTACCGCCTGCCGCCCGCCCATGACCTTCCACCGCACCATCGGCATCGGTGTGAAGGACGAGAAGGCCCTGTCCAATTCCACCCGCCTGTTCGTGGACTATGTGCGGACATGGGTGGCGGAAAACGGGGATCAGTGAGGCTGCACGGGCTGCGGAGGAATGGTATAATCTGCGGCAGAGAGGCAGAGGGATCGTTGTTCGTGGAGGTGTCAAATGATCTTATACTTTCCCGCCACCGGAAATGGCAAATGCGTTGCCGCCAATGGGTCATTGCAAACACAAGGGCAGCGTGCTATAATCGGTCAACAACAATGTACGGCATCCATCAAGACAGGCAGGAGGGCCTGATATGATTTTCCAAAAGGCATATAGTAATGATTTTGAGCGTATCAAAAGCTTCTATTGGGATCTCATCGACGAGATACAGGATCAGAACGATGTGATCGGCTGGAAGAAGGGCATCTATCCCACGGACGAGTTCCTGCAGGAGAGTCTGCTGCGGGGAGAACTGTTCACGCTGGAGGAAGATGGGCAGTTGTACGCCTGCACCGTTCTCAACAGCGAGTCCAATGAGGGCTACGCCGGCATTCCCTGGAGTCTGAGCTGCCGAGGTGCTGATCCCTCACGCATTGGGTGTTCGGCCTGCACAGCAGGGCAAGGGCGTCGGACAGCGTATGGTGGAAGAAATCCTGCAATACGCAAGAGTAAACGGCAAAAAGGCGGTGCGGCTGGACATTCTCGGACAGAACGCCGTCGCGGAAAAGCTGTACACAAAATGCGGCATTCAGTTCGTGCAGGCCAAAACGATGTTTTACGAGGACACCGGCTGGACTGAGTTCAAAATGTACGAGTTCAACCTGTGATGCTTTTGGGACAGGAGCTATGCCGCCAGTATAAAGGAGAAACGCCGACGCCACCGTGTGACCTTTCAGCGGAATTTTGCTTCACCGGCAAAACGGACGAGGAGTACTCTCTGGTCTGCGCCACCGGTGATGTGCCCGCCAATGTGATTCGGCGGGACGACGGGTGGAAGGGCTTTCGCATTCAGGGTATTCTGGACTTTTCACTGGTGGGGATCCTCTCCAAAATCGCCGCGCTTCTGGCGGAAAATAGTATCCCCATCTTCGCCATTTCCCCCTACAACACCGACTATGTTCTGACGAAAGCAGCACACTATAAAAAGGCGCTGGAGGTTCTGAAACAGGCGGGATACGCGATCGTGAAGTAGTGGTTTTATGATAAAACAGACACCGCCTGGAGCGGCAATGCCTACGAGTTCTACTACCCTGAGCCGCGCGGAATCCCTCTTGCAGCAGCTTGACGAGGAGGGCATCGTCACTGTGGAGACAGACCAAGGCGACCGCCTGTATAAATTGAAAGCGTAAGGCGGCTCAAATTCTGCGCCGCAGGAATCAAAGAAGAGAAAGGCCCCTCTGAAATCATTGATTTTAGGGGGGCCGAGTAGTACGACTCGAACGCCCGGTCTCCTGGTCCCAAACCTATGTCTGAACCTTCAGACAGGCCTGTTACGCCCTCTTTGGTGCTTTCCGGCACTCCTGCGGTTCCTCTTTGAAACTCTTTTGCTCTGTTCATTTCAGACACCACTCTCGTCTTTTGGGATTTGTGTGGGATTGAATTCTGTATATTAAAAGTGCTTCCGACCGGGATTGTCCCCGGCGGCGGGTGCTTTTTACCGCAGCGAGCAGCTCAGAAACTGCGCCGCATAAACAAAGAAATAAGCGCGATGACAAAGAAACAGCAGGCTGACTTGGATGATAGCCAGCCTGCTGAGCGAAGATGTTTATTCGATGTTTTGCCTTTCGGCAGCAATACGTGTTCTTTTGCCTGAGAATGCAATGCCGATTTTTATAATTGACGTAACATTCATTGCCTGCAGATCAACGCTGTATGCACGGTCGTTGATCTGTTGCAATGCAACATTAGCAAGGTCTTCAAGCTGTGTTTCAGAGCGGTCTTTCCCCACCTTTAATTCAATCAGAATACCAGGAAGCCGCTTATTCAAAGGAAGCAGCTGAATATCAAACCGTCCATCACCAGCTTCGCGATTGGAGGTAATGCGATAGCTGTTGTCCATCACAGCGCACATACCCAATATCAGACCATGGTAAAATGTTTCGCCGGCAGCATCGTGGAAACTTATTGTTTGGAGCAGGAACTTTTCCAAGGCTTTTTGCAGTGATTCGATATCTGCCTTGTAGATAGCTTCCTGAATAGCGATAGCAGCAGAACGAGGAATAATATTCTCGAGCTGAGAGAGGATCTCCTTGCTGTAGACGAAAGAAATCTCTTTGTTGGGCAGAGCCACTTCACACATATAATCCTCGCCGTAAGACTGGCCGCAGCTCACAGCCTTCAAATAACCTGCCACCAGCAGGAAGCTGTAAACAGAGGACGGATCATTCTGGATCTGCGGATAAATGACGCCGGTGTCAATGTGCGTAACAAAGGATTCGCCCTTCATCAACAGTTCCAGACGCTCCATAATATCCGGCGTTGCAGAAGCCAGCACCTCGCGGATGATGTCATTGCTTCCGGTAGACTGCCAGAACGCTTTGGGACGGCAGTTATTATTGAAGTATCCAATGACAGACCAGGGATTAAAAATCTCGGTATCGCCGAAAAGGTAACCATCATACCAATCGCAGAGTTCCTGATACTTATCAGATGCGCTGTAGTATTCCGCCATCTCACGCACTTCGTCCGAGGTGAAACCAAAATACTCGCTATAGCGTTCATCCAAGATAGAATTGATTTTCAGGTTGTTCAGACCACTAAAGATACTCTCCTTGGCAACACGCAGAATGCCGGTCAGGAAACCATAGCTCAGATGCGGATTGTCCTTCAGACCGCCGGAGAACAGATTGCGCATAAATCCAATGACAGTATCATAGAAGCCGCTCACATGGCCCTGCTGAATGGGAGTATCATATTCGTCAATGATGACGATAGGTGCGACATTGTGGTGCTTATGGAGAAGCAGCGTCAATGTTCGCAGGGACATTTGATATTCCACTTCGTCAGCGGCTTCTGTTGCAAGAAGGGAATACTCCTCTTTTTCGTAATCACTAAGCGCAGAGCTGGATGCCAACTCGTCGTGACGGCGGAATTCCTGTGCGATCAGCTTTTGGAGCGTCTGATAGGTTTCTTCCCAAGAAGTATATTTCACGTCCTTAAAAGACAGGAAAATCACAGGATACTTTCTGTGATGGGCACGGTAGAATTCCCCGCAAAACCAGATTTTCTTGTCTCTGAAGTAAACGGATGTGTCCTCGGTCGTCTTTTCGAAGAATGTACGGAGCATGTCCATGTTCAGCGTCTTGCCAAAACGTCTCGGACGGGTGAACAGGGATACCTTGGGGCGCTCATCCAGAAATTCCTTGATCATCAGGGTTTTGTCCACATAGTAGTAGTTCTTGCAGGCATCCCGGTAATCAGACACACCAATAGGCAAGGGCTTGTGTGCGGATGACACTGCGGGCTTCCCAGCACTCCGGCGGCTGCGCTTATCCATCGGCTTATGAGTACCGTCCGGGATAAACCACTGCCTGCCCTCCTTATATGCGCCGGAGATACGTCCGGCTTTGCAAAGCTCATTGACCCGTCGTTCGGTAATACCCCAAGCGGAAGCCGCTTCTTTGATCGTCATATTGGAACACCTCCATTGCAGTTCGTCAAGAACATTATAACCACTATTCCGCATAAAATCAACTGTATTATTCCGAACGATAGCGACATTATTTGGAATAGTTTTATTCTGCGAATATTCCATTCTTTCCAGTAGCTATTTCCTGCTTTCTGTGATATTGTTCGTTTGCCAAAAGGAGGCGATGACATGCAGAGAGAAAATACCATGACAGTCGGGCGGTGGTGCGGCCAGTGGTTCATTGCCAACCGCCCTAAGTGGAACGGCAACACCGAGGGCGGGTACCGCAACCTGATTTACAGCCACATCATCCCCAACATCGAAAGCGTGGCGCTCCCCGACCTGACAGAGCAGGCGGTCACCGATTTTTACGATGCCCTGCGAAGCCAGGGACTCAGCGCCAGAAGTATCTGGTGCGTCCATCTGCTCCTGCGCCGGTGCATGGATGAAGCGGCACAGGAACAGCTTATTCCATACAACCCGGTACGGCTCTGCCAGGAACCAAAGGTGGCGGAATACAAAGCAGCTCCTCTGCGATTGGGGCAAATTCTGCGTTACCTCAACACAGCCGAGCAGCTCGGCGTACTTCCCCTCATCTATACAGGACTATCAAGCGGCCTGCGGCAATGTGAACTGATCACCTTGTCGTGGGCCGATTTTCATGTCCGCTACAGGTACATCCTCAAAGGCCAGCGTCTGCTGACGCTCAATGACAAGGCGGTATACTTTCTGGAACAGATACCCAAAACCAACTCGCCTCACGTGTTCCTCAATTCCAAGACCAGAACGCCATACAAGCTCCACGAGTTCTACTATCTGCACAAGAAGATTCTGAAACAGGCAAGGCTCCCATGGGTAGCCTTTCGAGACTTACAGCGCCAGTGTATGGAGGTGGGAATATGACACTTCGGGAATACATCATCTTCTGGCAGGGAACCTACGACAGGCACCAAAGCAGACCGACCACCTATGCGGCACACAACTATGTGTTCAAAAACCACATTCTCCCCGGCTTGGGAGATATACCGCTCTCTGAATTGACATCGGAGATGGTCGGAGAATTTTTGGAGGAGCGGCGGCGCTTCGGCAATCATCGACCCGGCAGCTCTGGTCTGGGAGAAGAAACCATGCGGCACATCCACCGCCTGCTGCAGCAATGCTTGGATCAAGCCATACGGGACGGTCTCCTGACAGAGAATCCTGCCAAGGCGTTCCGCTACCGCAAGTCCATGACGGTGAAAGCGAATATCATGACGCCTCTGGAGATGGAGGACTATCTGGACGCCGCCGAGCAATTGGGCTACCTCCCCATGTTCATGTTGGCGCTGACGACAGGCATTCGCCAAGGCGAGCTCATCGCCCTGAAATGGAGTGACCTGGATATGAAAAAAAGGACGCTGACCATCGCGGAAAAACGTGCGGTGGAACGGCGTGAGCTGGTGGAGTACGGTAGCCAGACGAGGTCAATAAGGCTGACCCCGGAGGTGGTCGACCTTCTCATCATGGAGCACAGCAAGCACCCCAGCAGCCCACTCATGTTTATGCACCCGGCCACACTGAAACCCTACTCGCCGCAGATGGTGCGCCGGATGCACAAGGAGATCATCAGGGAAGCGGGCATCGACCATATCCGATTCACGGATCTCCGCCATACCTGCGCCATCCTTGCTCTAAAGAACGGCATGGATGCCAAGGAGTTGGCGCAGATGCTTGGACACTACCGCCCCACGATCACCCGGCAGAACTATGAACCCTATCTGCCCCGCACAGCAAAAAAGGATGAGGAAATGCCTGATAAAGCCACCCAGAGCGAACTGCAGCAGGCGGCAAATATTCTGGATAGTCTTCTGAAGTTCTGATAGCTATTCCGCAAAAGGTGAGTTGCCCACAGAACTCAATCATTTTACATCCAAAGAGGAGGAAACAAAATGAAAAAGCGTACCATCATCGCCGCGGCGATTACCGCCTGTCTGGCCCTGTGCGCCGCCATGTGGCCGCAGGCCGAAACGGTCGAGAAAACACCCGCGCCGAGCGAAACGACCGCCGTGATCGCTCCACAGCCGACGCTTCCGGAAGCAGAGAAACCGGTGCTGCCAGTGGTAACAGAAAAGAAAGAAACGGAAATGCCGGAAACTAAATCAGCCCCGGAAGTAGCCACCGAGGAGTTGCCCATCCCTGTACCGGAAATAGAAGATGAAGCCGAGACAGAACAAGAATATGTACCTCCTACGCAGACAGATTCCATCCCGGTACAGCCCACGCAACCTGAACCTAAATCGGCACCGGGGCCAATAGCTAACGATAATGAACTGGCGGATATGGTCTATGTCCCCGGCTTTGGCTGGATACAAAGCGAAGGACCCAATCATGTCGAGTATGCCGAGGATATGTACGAGAACGGCAACAAAATTGGCATTATGGGCTGACCTCAAAAATTGCGCCGCATAAACAATGAAATAACCGCAGGGGAGCAAAAAAAGCATTCCTGCGGTTACCCTTTGCCAGTTTATAATTCAAAATCTCTCGTCTGGAAAGGACATTGCAAATCTAAATAATGGATTTTCAATAGACAAACTAATCTTCCTGTGTTAAGATTATCTTGTGTTAGAGTAAACTCAGTGTATGAGGTGTCCATATGAGTCAAATTATTCAGAAATTAGATCAGCAGCAATTGAAATCCCTCTGCGGTATCGTGGCTCATACTTCTGAAGGATTGACCAAAAGCGAATTAACAACACTTTTAGGTCAATGCGGAATTTGTGCTGTTGATGACGGCTCCTCCCGTAATCAGTTGGGATATACCATAGGCTTAAACAAAAGAGACTGGCTTTACAATTGTCTGGTAACGGAGATAAACAAGAGCCAATCGTTTAGTAGGGTCTTTTCGTTTTTGCAGGCAGCGCTGAATCCTGCTTCATACACGAGTGTTGATAGCAGGCAAAAATACAGGTACTTGTTTGAGGAAACAAACAAAATCCTTCTCTTTGCCGGGTTATCGATTGACCAAAGCGGACGATTGGTAGCAGTTTCGCAAGCTGAAACACTTACTGAAGTTGACAAGCGAGTCAACCACTTGAAAAAAGCTCTATATGACCGTGCCATACATTCTGAGGTACAGAAGTACTGTGTTAAAGACTATTTGAGAGCAGATTATTATGATGCCGTGTTTGAAGCGGCAAAAGGATTGGCTGAACGTGTCCGGCAGATTTCCGGCTTGACTACAGATGGTGGAACACTTTTTCAAACTGCGTTTTCCAAGAACGATCCTTATATCTTCTTTAACGCAATGAAAACAGATAGCGAGCGCAGCGAATTTACAGGCTTGAAGGAGCTGCTTGAGGCAATCTTCCACTTGGTTAGGAATCCAGTAGCGCACACACCTAAAGTTAATTGGAAAACCGATGAAACGAAGGTTCTTGATATACTTACATTAATATCGTTTGCACATAAGTATTTAGACGAGTGCCATCGTATGCCGGGAAAATAACGAGAGGATGCTTAGTATGGATAGACCTCAATATGTAAATTGGATTGTTCGAGAGGCCGGAGTGGTTTTCGAAGATCAGCAGCCATTGAACTGTTACAGGCTATCCTATGTCATAGATGACGCTATCCTCGATGACTGGGCACTTCACATTAGAAGGCATTATGTTCCAGATGATGAATTGGAAGAAGATGCCGCGTTGAACAAGTTGACGGTAGAGGAATACTTGCGCCAATATGTTATCCCGCAAAAAGGAGAACCATTTGGACCGACGGCACGGTCAAATGATATTAGCGAAATTCTATTTGCAGATTTATTTGAGTTCATCCTGAACTATGAAGTTCCACGGTGTAAGCAGCACAATCGTTCCGGCAAAAATGAATCTGAGCATGGCACAGATATAATTGCATACAGGTTCTTCGCTGAGGGAAAAGCCCCGCATAAAAACGATGAGCTTGTGGCAATAGAGGTAAAAGCGCTTCTTTCTTCAAATGAGGCCGGTAAAGTAATTAAAGATGCAGTTACCGATTCAAAAAAAGACGAGGATCGAGTTTCTCATACTTTGAATTACTACCGAAAAAAGCTCCGCTTTATGGGAAAGTCAACAGAAGCAGAGGATGTAGCAAGGTTTCAACAAAAAACCGAATACCCTTATAGAACATCCTATGTAGGGGCTGCTATTTCAAGCTTGCCAGCTATCGAAAAGAAAGTCATTGTCGGTATTAAGGGAGCAGATTTGGAATTGAAAACAGATCAGTCCGTTTTTTATGTCCATGGAGCAGATTTGATGTCCCTGACACATCAAGTATTCGAGAGGTGCATTAAATGATTTTCTCAAATACTTCAAATTATATGCTCAAATACCAAAAGGCCAAAGCAAAACTTGTAGAGTATGACATTCCGCAAAAGGATTATCCTAAGTTTCCATTAAATTCGAATGAACTATCCTATCCTGTTGTTTACATACTTTCTCGATACGCCGAAAGTGTCATTGAAAACAACGTAGCTGACATGGAAGAATTTTCACCACATTTAGTGGCGGCTTCACAATACTTTGATGCGGCTGTAGGGGCCAATGATCGTGCAGAGTATGATGTTGATTTTTTGCTGTCTGGCGCTGCGTCCTATTTCCTTTCTGATGACTTCGGAAGTGCAAAAGTTTTATGCTCCGAGTATTTTGCGCGAATAAATCCGGAAACCAACGAGCCTCAAAAAATCATGGGTAACTTTCTTGGGTATCTTCTACTGAATCGAGACTTTCATATAAGTGAAGATACTCCTGATGGAGAACAAGTCTGCCGTTCATTGCTGGCCTATTACAACACCGGAGAAGGGGCGGAGGAAATACAGAGTCTATTATCGGAGTATAGAAAAGCGATTTATGAAAATGACGCTCCGATGGAAATATACTATGTCGATATATTGTGTGCCATTGTTATGGTGGCCTTGTCCAAGTCATCGTGGATCCTTCTGCCCAGGTATTCTGAGTTAGATCAGTCCCTATGGTCAGATTACCTTAAAAGCCCCAAGGCGCCAAGAATGCTGTGGCCTGCGCAACAGCTTATTGGCGAAAAGGGAGTTTTAAGGGGTCAGAGCGCGATAGTACAGTTGCCAACTGGAGTAGGAAAAACTAAAAGTATTGAGCTGGTGATTCGCTCGTCTTTTGCCTCAGGCAGAGCAACCACAGCAATAATAGTTGCTCCGCTCCGTGCTCTGTGCAACGAAATAGCAAATGATATGATTTCAGCATTTGGGGATAAGGTTTTAGTCAACCAGTTTTCTGATGTTCTCGAGGAAGACTTTTCTCTTGATTTATTCTTGTCCCTTAAATCGAAAATACTGATTTGTACCCCTGAGAAACTCAGCTATATCATTCATCACCAAGCTGATTTTCTGGATGAAATTGGTCTGTACATATTTGATGAAGGTCACATGTTTGATGACGGAAGTCGAGGGGCCATTTACGAATTGTTGATCTCTGAAATCCGGAGTCACATCTCGTTGGAAGAACAACTCATTCTTCTTTCTGCGGTACTTTCTAATGCCGAGCAGATTCAGAAATGGCTCTTGGGTGAAGCAGGTGTTTTAGCGTCAGATCCCCAAATTAAGGCAACGCCCAAAACGATTGGGTTTGCCTCGCAAACAAAAGATATCCACTATTATTCTGATGATTCAGCACAAGAAGATTTTTATGTCCCCCGCAGTATAGAAGTTATTGCATTACAAAAGCGTCCCCGCGAGAAAAAGCAACGCTATTTCCCGGAGCTAACAGATGCCAAAGATATTGCGATGTATTACGCAAATAAGCTATGCAAGAATGGTGCAGCCGCCATTTTTGCTAATCGAACCAGCACCGTGCTGACCGTAATCAACAGAATTATTGAATTAAGGAATCGAGGACACGACCTCGCTGAGATTAAAGGAAACAGCGATGGTGAGGAAATGAATCGACTGGCACAATTGATGTCCAGCTATTATGGGGAACAGCATCCATATACAATTGCCTGCCATTTAGGAGTTCTCCCGCATTATTCTAACTTGCCTAATGGACTGCGTCTTGCTGTAGAGTATGCCTTTAGAAACAAAGCTGTGCGTCTGGTTGTCTGTACATCTACTCTTGCACAAGGAGTAAACATTCCAATAAAGTATCTGTTTATGACCAGCTTTATGGTCGCACGAAACAGTATGCAAATTCGTAGTTTTCAGAATTTGATGGGACGAACTGCGCGATCTGGAATGTATACCGAGGGAAGTGTTATCGTTACAGACCCTCAGCTGTTCGATAATAAGAACAACCGAAGAAATGGCGGCAATTACAAATGGAAAGATTGTATTAAGATGTTTGACAGTAGCGCTGCGGAGCCTTGTGGAAGTTCAATCCTGTCGCTTGTTCAGGACATCCGAATTGACTATGAAACCAGAGTTATCGGTGCCAAAGTTGCTCAATACATTATTGACCACTATGCTGAAACAGATTGTTTCGGACAGTGTGTCAGCAAACTTACTGCAGCTCTTCACAAGGCACATCCACAAAAAAGTGCCAACAGCATTGTGGAATCAATGATGGCACGAAAAAGCATTGTGGAGGCCATCGAAAACCACCTGTGTTTTGTATTTTCAATCGGTGAGGATGCTGATAAGCAGGCGGTAGCGGCTGATATTTGCAAAGGAACTCTGGCATACTTCATGGCAAATGATAATGAAAAAGCCTTGTTAGAAAGAATCTTTGATGTCATCACATCGAAGATAAGTGAACTTGAGCAATCACAGATTAAGAACTACGCCAGAACTATGGTCGGCATTAAGCTTTCGTTACAAATTGAAAAGTGGATAGCCGAAAACCACCTTACCCAGCAGAATTATACAGATGAACAACTGGTTAAGATGCTAATATCTTTTTTCCAGGAAACCCATACGCTCAAGAAAGAAATAGACTGCTTTGCGGATATTTGCCAAATGTGGCTTGAAGGCTGTTCATTTGTTGAAATGCATGAGCGTACATCCTTGCCGATAGCGGATCTTGAAGATATCTGCAGCAAGTCCATTTCTTACGAATTAAGTTTCTTTGTGGGGAACGTCATGGATATCATCGAAATCAATGACGAGGACTTAGTTAATCCATTGCCCAATTTGCTCCTTCTACAAAGAAGATTGAAATACGGAGTCAAAACAGAAACCGCAGTTTCGGTATGCGAGAAAATCTTTAATGACCGATTCCTTGCAAATCTTCTGGCAGACGAAATAGGCCATGATTCAATCGAGGCTAACAGCATCGTAGGTGTTATAAAGTCGCATAAAGATGACATCTTGGATATCCTATCGGCCTATCCGACGTACTTTTCCGAGCGTGTTCAATGGATATGTAAGGATTAACTTCATGGCTTACGCCGAAACTTTTGGCCGCATCAATTGTTCGAGCATATGAAGAATCAGAGGTGAAAAATGACTGTTTGCTATAATAAATTGTGGAAGCTCCTGATCGATAAAAACATGAAAAAGAAGGATCTGCGTCTGGCTACCGGCATGTCTACGACCGCCCTTGCCAAGCTGGGCAAGAACCAGCATGTCAGCACAGAGATCCTGACGAAGATCTGCACTGTGCTGGATTGCGACTTCTGCGACATCATCGAATTGGTGAAGGAGGAGCAGCATGATTGACTTTTCCAAAATCGAGCAATATCGGGAGAACAACCGCATTGAAGCCAAGAAAGCCCTCGGCGGGCTTCCCAGGAGCATTTGGGAAACCTATTCCGCTTTTGCCAATACCCATGGCGGTATTATCCTGCTGGGAGTGGAAGAGTGGGCAGACAAATCCCTGCACACGGTAGATCTGCCCGACCCTGACAGACTTATCAAGGAGTTCTGGGATATCGTCAATAACCCCAACAAGACCAGCGTAAATGTCCTGTCCTCCAAGGATGTATTCGTCCAGGAGGTAGATGGCGACCGCATTGTGGTCATCAATGTTCCCCGTGCAGAGCGCTCTTATAAGCCGATTTATGTGGATGGGAATCCACTCTGCACCTACCGCCGCAACGGTGAGGGTGACTACTGCTGCACCAAGGAAGAATATCAGGCCATGGTGCGGGATGCTTCCGTGAAAACCCAGGATATGCTCATCCTGAATGAAATGGACATGACGGTGTTCAATAAAGAGAGCATTCGCAGCTATCGCCAGAGGATGCGCCTCTCCCGCCCTGGCCATGTGTGGGAAGCCTTGGAGGATGAAGATTTCCTCCTGAAGCTGGGTGCTGTCGGTATCGGCTCTGATGGGAAAAAGCATCCCACCTCCGCAGGACTTCTCATGTTCGGCAACGAATACGATATTGTGCGGGAATTTAACGCTTACTTTCTGGACTATCAGGAACAGTATGACGCTGATATCCGATGGACTGACCGTATCATATCTTCCTCCGGCGACTGGAGCGGCAATGTATACGACTTCTATTTCCGGGTCTACAACAAGCTGATCCAGGATATCAAGGTGCCCTTCAAGATGGACGGTGGTACTCGTATAGATGATACCCCAGTGCATCAGGCGCTGCGTGAAGCACTGGCCAACTGTTTGGTGAATGCCGATTACTACGGCAGACAGGGGTTGGTCATCGTCAAAAAGCGTAATAGCATTACGATGTCTAATCCGGGCAGCTTCCGCATCGAAATTGATGCCGCAAAGAGCGGTGGTGTTTCTGATCCGCGGAACGGAACGATGCTGAAGATGTTCAACCTGATTGATATTGGTGAGCGTGCTGGTAGCGGCATTCCGAATATCTTCCGCGTCTGGCGCGAGCAAAATTGGACAACTCCGGATATTACAGAGCAACTCGAGCCGGAGCGGACAACATTAACGCTCTTATTCTCCAAGAGTGACGATAAAAAAACGGCGATAAAAAGTGACGATAAAAAAGCGACGATAAAATCTGCGCGGCAGAAAGAAGAAATCGTTGCATACCTTACTGATCATATTTCGGCCAGAAGTGCCGATATTGCAGAGCTCCTTGGAGTCAAAAGTACACGAGCCAAGAAACTCCTCTCTGAACTGACTGCGGAGGAAATTGTTGTAGCCGAAGGCGGAAATCGAAACAGAACTTATAAGCTGAAAGCGTAAGGAGAGTGTCAGATGCCAATTCCCAAATATGATGAGATGTACCGTGCCTTCCTTGATTGCTTGGCAGATGGCCAACTGCACAAATCAAAAGAGGTAAAAGATGCGGTTGCAGGGGTTTTCTCGGTTTCCGAAAAGGAACGGGCTGAGATGCTGCCAAGCGGGAAGCAGCAGCTTTTTGATAACCGTATTGGCTGGACAAGGACATATCTAAAAAAGGCAGGCCTTGTGCAAAGCCCGTCACGAGGTATTTATGTGATTACGCCAGCAGGCAGACAAGTCCTCAATGAAAATCCTCCTCAAATCGATAACCTTTATCTTCAGCGCTTTGAGTCATTTCGAAAGTTTATTTCTCCGAACAATAATGAAGAAAGCACCACTTCGACACCCGCAGCAAAAGTATCCAGTAAAACACCACAGGATATTTTGGATGAAGCCTTTCAGCAGATCAACACTACCCTGGCAGATGATCTCTTGAGTGAAATAATGAAGCAGCCTCCCGCTTTCTTTGAACATCTGGTCGTCAAGCTGTTGACGCAAATGGGATATGGTGGCTCGGTGGATGATGCCGGCACGGTCATCGGGCAAACCGGTGATGAAGGCATTGATGGTATCATCCGTGAAGACAAACTTGGCTTCAGCTTGATTTATATTCAGGCGAAGCGTTGGGATTGTGACAAAACCGTTGGCAGACCAGAGATTCAGAAATTCGTTGGTGCGCTGGCTGGACAAGGTGCTTCCAAAGGATTGTTCATTACGACGGCCAAGTTCACGAAAGAAGCACGCCAATATGCAGAGAAGCAACACACCACAAAGGTCGTGCTTGTTGATGGCACCACGCTGGCAAAATTGATGATTGAATATGATTTAGGGGTGTCCACGGAAGCTACATACGAAATTAAAAGAATTGACAGCGACTTTTTTGCGGAGGATCTTGATTGATTTTGCCCGCCAACTTCTGATAATAGCAACTTATCAAAAGCACTACTAAAGTTAGGAGGACACACATGAAATCCAACTTTGAATTTCTCAACAGATACTGGCCTGCGCTGGCACAGATCGGTGCGGCAGCGGAGAGCTATGTCTACTCCGATGCCAATGCCTGCCTGTATAAGTTGGGTATGTTTGGTGAGCGGCTGATTCTTGAGATTTTTGCTTTTGAGCATATCAAGGAACCGACCATCGACAACACCCACGCCAACCGGATTCGCCTGCTGAAGCGCGAAGGCCTGATTCCCAAGAAAATCGACGACATCCTGTATGCACTTCGCAAAACGCGAAACGATGCGGTCCATGCGGGTGCAGACTCTGTGGAGGATGCAAAAACGCTGCTCTCTATGACCTATAACCTTGCGGTTTGGTTCATGGAAGTATATGGCGACTGGGGATATATTGCCCCTGCGTTTGTCATGCCTGAAAATGTGGTGCAGCCGGACTATGAGTCCATCATTAAAGAGCAGGAGGAAAAGATTGTTGCACTCTCCAAGCAGGTCGATGCGGTATCCACCGCAGCATCGTCCAAGACATCCAAGGAACGTGCGGAAAAGGGTGAAACCGCATCCGAGAGCATGGATCTTTCCGAGGCTGAAACCCGCTATCTGATTGACGAGCAGTTTCGTAAATTCGGCTGGGAAGCCGACACCAATAATCTGCGTTACTCCAGGGGAACCCGTCCGCAGAAAGGGAGAAATCTTGCCATTGCTGAGTGGCCCACTGATTCTACTGTCGGCAAGAACGGTTATGCAGATTATGCTCTGTTTGTGGGACTGAAGCTCGTGGGCATCGTGGAAGCAAAGAAAGCCGCTATTGACATTCCGTCTGTAATTGACCACCAGTGCAAGGAATATGCCAAGGGTATTAAAGCTGAACATAAGGACTACGTTATCGGCCAGTGGGGTGCATATAAAGTCCCCTTTGTTTTTGCTACCAATGGCCGTAAATATCTGAAGCAAATCGAAACCAAATCTGGTATCTGGTGTCTGGATTTGCGTAGTGGAGCAAATGCACCCAAGGCTCTGCAAGGCTGGATCAGTCCCCAGGGCCTGATGGAACAGCTCGAAAAGGATATTGCCGCCGCAAATTCCACGCTCCAAAATACGCCTTTCGATCTGCTCCGTGACCCGGATGGACTGAATCTGCGCAAGTATCAGATTAATGCTATTGAGGCAGCAGAACGGGCCGTTATCGAGGGTAAGCAAACTGTCCTTCTGTCCATGGCTACCGGCACCGGCAAGACCCGTACCATCCTTGGCATGATCTATCGCTTTATTAAGAGCGACCGATTCAAACGAGTTCTATTCTTGGTTGACCGTACTGCTCTTGGTGAGCAGGCCGAAGATGTTTTCAAGGAAGTAAAAATCGAAGAATTGATGACCTTGGATTCCATCTATAACATCAAGGGTCTGGATGAAAAGGAAATCGACAGAGAAACAAAAATACATATCGCAACGGTCCAGAGCCTTGTCAAGCGTATCCTCTATCCCGAGGGAGATACCATGCCCTCCGTTACAGACTACGATCTAATTGTGGTTGACGAAGCACACCGTGGATATATTCTGGATAAGGAAATGAGCGAATCCGAGATGCTCTACCGTAACCAGGATGACTACATCAGCAAATACCGTACCGTCATCGAGTACTTTGATGCCGTGAAAATTGCGTTGACTGCAACACCGGCGTTGCATACTACCGAGATATTCGGAAAGCCTGTCTTCAACTATTCCTACCGTGAAGCCGTGATTGACGGTTATCTGGTAGATCATGATGCACCACACAATATCCGCACCAAACTGCGTGTTGAGGGTATCAACTATCAGAAGGGCGAACAGCTTGCTATTTACGACCCGGTTACCGGCGAAGTCCTCAATAGTGCTGAGTTGGAAGATGATATGAAGTTTGAAATCGACAGCTTCAACCGACAGGTCATCACAGAGAATTTCAACCGGACTGTCCTCGAAGAAATCGCATGGGACTTCAACCCGGATGGTCAGGGCAAGACCCTCATCTATGCTGTCGATGACAACCATGCTGACCTTATCGTGAAGATTTTGAAAGAAATCTATGCTGAAGGCGGTGTGGATAACGATACCGTTATGAAAATCACCGGCAGCGTTGCGGGAGGCAATAAGAAGAAAATTTCTGAAGCTATCAAAAGGTTTAAAAACGAGGCTTTACCTAAAATCGTGGTTACGGTTGACCTTCTGACCACAGGCATTGACGTGCCGGAGATTACCACTTTGGTATTCATGCGCCGGATCAAGTCCCGTATCTTATTCGAGCAGATGTTGGGCCGTGCCACCAGACTGTGCCCCTCCATCGGTAAGACGCATTTCGAGATTTATGACCCCGTGGGTGTGTACGAATCCTTGCAGGATGTCAGCAACATGAAGCCGGTTATCACCAATCCTTCCACCAGCTTTGAAGATTTGATGAAGGGGCTGGAGGTAGCAGCCACCGATGAGCAGCTTGCCTATCAGATCGACCTGATTGTTGCCAAGCTGCAGCGCAAGCGCCGAAATGTAAGTAAAAAGGCACTGGAGCAGTTTGCTCACCTTACCGGCGGCAAGGATTTGGGCGTCTTTGCAGAACACCTTAACAGCAGTACGATCAAGGAGGCTACCGCTGAACTACTGGGACATCGTGAGGCATTCTCGGTGCTGGACAAGGACAGGCCCCATAGCAAATCTCCTCGCATTATTGATGATCACTCCGATGAGGTGATTGACCATACCCGTGGTTATGGTGAAGGGCAGAAGCCGGAGGACTATCTGGAAGCATTTAAGGAATTTATCAATAATAACATGAATGCTATCGCAGCCCTGCGCACAGTTTGTACCAGACCATCAGAACTTACCAGGGAAGCGCTTAAAAGCTTGAAATTGGAACTTGATCGTCATGACTTTACAGAAAAGCAGTTGAATTCCGCATGGAACGAAATGACAAACCAGGACATTGTAGCTGATATTATCGCATTTATCCGCCAACAGGCTCTCGGTTCTGCGCTTGTAGGGCATGAGCAGAGAGTAAAGCACGCATTTGCAAAGTTGAGAATGAACCATGAATTCAACAAGACACAGTTAGAATGGCTCAAGCGGATCGAGAAGGTTCTGTTGGAAGAGAGCGTTCTTGATGAACAAATTTTTGAAGTTGGCGCATTTAAGAATGCGGGTGGCTTTACGATTATTGACCGCCGTTTTGGTGGGAAGCTTCGTGAGATCATGACGGAGCTCAATGAGTATCTCTATGACGATGGAGGAAGCGTAGCGTGAACAATCAGGAAATCGTAGCAAAACTATGGAATCTCTGCAATGTATTACGGGATGACGGTATTACATATCATCAGTATGTAACGGAACTGACCTATATGCTGTTTCTTAAGATGTGCAAGGAAACCGGCACTGAAGGGGCTATCCCGGAACAGTACCGTTGGGACAAGCTCCTTTCCAAACAGGGCGTTGAACTGAAGAAATTTTACAAAGAACTGCTGGAGCATTTGGGCGAGAGTTGTACTGGCCGCGTCCGGGAAATCTATCAGGGTGCCCAGAGCAACATCGACGAGCCAAAGAATCTGGAGAAGATCATCCAGACCATCGACCAGTTTGACTGGTACACCGCCAAGGAGGAGGGGCTGGGCAATCTGTATGAAGGCCTCTTGGAAAAGAACGCAAATGAGAAAAAGTCCGGTGCCGGGCAGTATTTCACGCCCCGCGTTCTAATTAATATCATGACGCGGCTTGTCGCTCCACAGCCCGGTGAGCGGTGCAACGACCCTGCCTGCGGAACTTTTGGTTTCATGATTGCCGCTGACCGCTATGTCAAAGACCATACTGATGATTTGTTTGAACTGCCCGTGGATCAGCAGGAGTTCCAGCGCACCCAGGCCTTCTCTGGCTGTGAGCTGGTACATGATACTCACCGTTTAGCTCTGATGAATGCCATGCTGCACGATATTAGCGGCCCCATTTATCTTGGCGATACCTTGTCCAATTTTGGCAAAGGAATGAAGGGGTATGATGTTGTCCTGACCAATCCGCCCTTTGGAACCAAGAAGGGCGGTGAACGGGCTACCCGTGATGACTTCACATTCCCCACCAGCAATAAGCAGTTGAATTTCTTGCAGCACATCTACCGCAGTCTGAATAAGACGGGCAAGGCTCGTGCGGCAGTTGTTTTGCCGGACAATGTCCTGTTCGCTGACGGTGATGGTGAGCGTATCCGCCGCGACCTGATGGAGAAGTGCAACCTGCATACCATTCTTCGTCTGCCCACCGGCATTTTCTATGCTCAGGGCGTCAAAACCAATGTGCTGTTTTTCACCCGTGGCCGTGAGGACAAAGGTAACACCCGTGAGGTTTGGTTCTATGACCTGCGCTCCGATATGCCCTCCTTCGGCAAAACTAACCCGCTGAAAGAAAACCATTTTGACGAGTTTGTCGAGTGCTATAAGGACGGCGACCTGTCCGTCCGCAGCGAAACCTACAGTGCAGAGAATCCCAACGGCAGATGGCGCAAGTTTACCTATGAGGAGATCCTGGCCCGCGACAAGACCAGCCTGGATATAACTTGGATAAAGTCTGACAGCGGAACCGAGGATTACACCCTCTCTGAACTGCTGAATCAGATCAAGGAAAAGTCCGCCAACATCGCCAAAGCTGTGGCTGCTCTGGAAGAACTGATCGGCGAGGTAGATGAGTAATGGATACGAAAGCATTACGGCAAAAGGTGCTTGACCTTGCCATCCGCGGCAAGCTGGTTCCGCAGGACCCTAACGATGAACCGGCATCTGTTCTGCTGGAGCGTATACGCCAGCAGAAGCAGCAGATGGTAAAAGAGGGCAAACTCAAAGCCAAGGATATTAAAAACGATACTATTATCTTTGTCGGTGAGGATAATTTACATTATGAGAAGTTCTCTGACGGCAGCGTGAAATGCATTGAGGATGAAGTCCCGTTTGGCCTGCCAGATGGCTGGGCATGGGTGAGATTAGGGAACATAAGTGCAGCTATTCAGTATGGATTGAGCAATTCAGCAGAACCACAAGGTACGCACAGACTTTTGCGAATTACAGATATTCAAGACGGAAAAGTTGATTGGAATGCCGTTCCGTTTACAACAGTAAATGATCCTGAGGCTTATTTACTTAAAACTGGCGACATTGTTTTTGCACGCACCGGAGCCACTGTTGGCAAGTCCTTCTTGATTACTGAAACACCATATCCTTCAGTTTATGCATCATATTTAATCCGAATCCGCCTATTGGGAAGTTTATCTCCCGAGTATATATACCAGTTTTTTGACAGTGCTTGTTATTGGTCGCAGATTACAGACAAATCTGTTGGTGTCGGTCAACCGAATTGTAATGGCACATCGTTAAAAGAGTTATTCATCCCTCTTCCGCCAATAAGCGAGCAACTTAGAATTGTTCCAACAGCCCAGGCTTTGTTGGCGTATGTAGCAAAAATTGATGCTGAGAAAAAGTCTTTACTCTCCATAATAATGGCCACCAAATCCAAAATCCTCGATCTCGCTATTCGTGGCCAGCTTATACCACAAGATCCGAATGATGAACCTGCCTCTGTCCTGCTGGAGCGTATCCGTGCAGAGAAAGAAGAACTCATCAAGCAGGGTAAGATTAAGCGTGACAAGAAGGAATCCGTCATCTTCCGTGGTGAGGATAACTCTTATTATGAGAAGATGGCTGATGGAAAGCTGCATTGTCTTGATGATCAGCCGCCTTTTGAGCTTCCTGATGGTTGGGAGTGGTGCAATCTTTCTATGATCGGTACAACAAACATTGGGCTCACATATCGTCCGACTGATATAGAGCCAGGGGGCATCATGGTTTTGCGTTCGTGCAACATTGTTAACGACCAAGTTGACTTGAACGACTTGGTTCGTGTTAAAACCACTGTCAGAGAAAATCAATTTGCACAGAAGAATGATATTTTGATTTGTGCCCGAAATGGGAGCAGGTCGCTTGTAGGTAAATGCGCGCTAATTCCAGATTTGGGAGAACCCGCATCCTTTGGCGCATTCATGGCGATATATAGGACAGAGTATTTTGAGTTTATCGTGCATTACCTTCGTTCAAGTTTCTTTAGAAGTGTATTCGATGACAGCAATTCCACTGCTATCAATCAACTTACGCAGGATATGCTAAAGCGGGCTATTGTCCCGGTCCTGTCAAGATTTATGCGCAAAATTATTTGCAGGCTCCGGCTGAGTGAAATCAGCCGGCAATAGAGGCGTCGTCCATGACCGCCTCCAAGTGCTTCATATTCATGTATTTCTTGCAGCCCCACTGGGTACCCGCGACGTGTCGCAGCCTCGCGCAGACCAGCATCAGGGCGGAATTGCCGTCAGGGAACGTCCCCACCACGCGGGTCCTGCGGCGGATCTCGCGGTTCAGCCGCTCGATCACGTTGTTTGTACGGATGCGGGTCCAATGCTCACTGG
>OLWH01000302.1_pt1 | contig 25174 bp, 26 predicted proteins | sample 1673381 | NCBI WGS metagenome assembly OLWH01 (sample SAMEA103958110, study PRJEB25191) | human gut metagenome | reverse complement strand
TCCATCGCCAAGCGCTATGTGGGCCGCGGTATGCTGTTCCTGGACCTGATCCAGGAGGGCAATCTGGGCCTGATCAAGGCCGTGGAGAAGTTCGACTACACCAAGGGCTATAAGTTCTCCACCTACGCTACCTGGTGGATCCGTCAGGCCATCACCCGCGCCATCGCCGATCAGGCGCGTACCATCCGCATCCCCGTCCACATGGTGGAGACCATCAACAAGGTCATCCGTGTGTCCCGCCAGCTGCTGCAGGAGTTGGGCCACGACCCCAGCCCTGAGGAGATCAGCGCCGAGATGAATATGCCCGTGGACAAGGTCCGCGAGATATTGAAGATCGCCCAGGAGCCCGTGTCGTTGGAGACGCCCATCGGCGAGGAGGAGGACAGCCATCTGGGCGACTTCATCCCCGACGAGGCCGCGTCCGAGCCCAGCGAGGCCGCCAGCTTCACACTGCTGAAGGAGCAGCTGGTGGACGTGCTGGGTACCCTGACGCCCCGGGAGGAGAAGGTGCTGAAGCTGCGCTTCGGTATCGAGGACGGCCGTACCCGCACGCTGGAAGAGGTAGGCAAGGAGTTCAACGTCACCCGTGAGCGTATCCGCCAGATCGAGGCCAAGGCCCTGCGTAAGCTGCGGCACCCCTCCCGCAGCAAGAAGCTCAAGGACTTCCTGAACTGAGGCGGACCATGAAGCGGGTAGTTCTGGCGCTGCTGGCGGTGCTGCTGCTGGCGCCGTCCCTGGCCTGGGGTGACGACAGCCGGCACTATGAATTCCGCCTTGCCGCCAACGGAGAGGCGACGTACCATGCCGCCGCCGGCGATACCGTAACGGTATCGCTTTCCCTGTGCCGGACCACCGGCACAGGGCCGATGTTCGCCATGCAGGACGAGATATGCTTCGATCCTGCCTTCTTCGCCTATCAGCCTGATGGTACCCTGCTCCGCGAGGGCGTCAAGACGACGCTGATCACGCTGCGTGATGGCCGTCAGGCGGTCTACATGAATTGCGTAGACTTTGGCGGCGGCGCGGACTGGGCGGATGAGACGGTCGTCGGCTCCTTTCAGCTGAAGGTTCTGGCCGACGGCGGTGCGTCCGCCATAACCGGCAGCCATTACCTGGTGTCCACCGAGGACGGCATGGGCCGCTATGCCGCCGCTGCCCGGGACGTCACGGTGGTGGTGTCAGAGCAGTGCCGCGTGACCTTCCAAAGTAACGGCGGCAGCGGCGTAGCGCCGGCGGAGGTGCTCCGTGGAACGCCCCTGGCGCCGCCGCAGGCGCCCACCCGCTTGGGCTATCGCTTCACCGGCTGGTACAGTGACTACGACCTGACCCGCCCCTGGGATTTCAATGCGCCGGTCACGGCGGATATGACATTGTATGCCGCCTGGCAGCCTCTGCCGGCCGCCGCGCCCTCCGCCGGTCCGTGGGCATGGCTTATTGTTGGTGCTTCCATTTCGGCACTGACCGTTTTAGCCCTCCGCCGACGCCGCCGCAGTTAGATCGCAAAAAGGCAAAACAAAACCGCCCGTCCGGGCGGTTTTATTTTGCCCTGTGCGGGTCAGGGCCGTTCACCGACAGCGCACCCCGGCGCGCCGCCTGCGGTTCCGGCAGGGCGGTGCGGGCTGCCGGCAGTATGACGTCCGCATCGACCGGATCAACAACTATGTGCTGGTCATCTCCGGGCGGGACACCCAGGAGCAGGAGATAGACGCGCTGACCGGCGCGCTGAGCCGCAACCATTACCAGCGGGATATGAGCAATGAGATATACCGCGGCGGTGTAGCGCTCATCGATATGGACGATCTGAAGCTGTATAACGACATAAATGGCCATCAGGTGGGCGACAACGCGCTGCGGGTGCTGGCGGATACCATCTATGAGGTAGTAGGCTGCAGCGGCTCGCTGGTGCGCTACGGCGGCGATGAGTTTTTGCTGCTGCCGGGCGTGGAGCAGGCGGCCTTTGCCACCGTGCTGGGAGACATTCAGCGGCGGCTGCGGACAGTGAGCATACCGGGCTGCGAGGGCTGCCAGCATATCACCATCAGCGTGGGCTGCGTCATGGCGCAGCAGGAGACGATCGCCCAGGCGGTGCAGCGGGCGGACCGGCTGATGTACCGGGCCAAGCGAAAAAAGGACGCCGTGGTCACCGAGGATACCCCCGTGGAGGGGGGGAGAGGAGATCAAGCCGCATATTCTTGTGGTGGACGATGCGGCTATAAACCGCGCGATACTGCGGGAGATGCTGGCGGAGGATTTCGACGTGCTGGAGGCGGAGGACGGCCGGGAGTGTATGGCGCAGCTGGAGACCTACGGCGCGGATATCTCACTGGTGCTGCTGGACATGGTCATGCCGGAGCTGGACGGCCTGCAGGTGCTGGAGGAGATGAATAAGCGGGGGTTTATCGAGGATATCCCGGTCATTATCATCACGGCGGACGGCTCAGAAGAAAAGGTGCGGCAGGCCTACGACATGGGCGTGGCGGACTACATAGAACGGCCCTTTGATATCCGTATCGTGCGGCAGCGGGTGATAAACACCGTGAAGCTGTACGCGCGGCAGCGGCGGCTGGCGGCGGCTCTGTTCCACGACATCGGAAAGATGGGCGTACCGGATGCCCTGCTGCGAAAGCCTGGCCCCCTGACGCCGGAGGAGTTTGACGAGATCAAGAAGCATACCCTGATCGGCGAGGAACTGATGCGGGGCATGAAGGAGATGGAAAGCGAGCCATTGGTGGAGGCTGCGGCGGAGACCTGCCGCTGGCACCACGAACGGGTGGACGGCAGAGGCTATCCCGACGGGCTGAAGGGCGACGAGATACCGATGACCGTGCAGGCGGTGGGTCTGGTGGACGCCTATGACTCGCTGGTGAGCCAGCGGGTATACAAGCCGGCGTATACCCATGCGGAGGCGTTGGCTATGATACGGCGCGGCGAGTGCGGCGCGTTCGATCCGCTGCTGGTGGACTGCCTGGAGGACATACAGGGTGCGCTGTGCCGTGAGGTATACGGCCTGAGAGGTAAGGAATGAGCAGGACAAAAAGATTGCTGGCGGTGCTGCTGGCGCTGTGCGGCGCGGTGCTGTGCGGCTGCGGACAGCAGGAGACAGAAACGGAAGAACTGCCGGTGCTGGTCATTGGCAGCGACAACTATGAGCCGTATTTCTATTTGGATGAAGATGGCGCCTATGCGGGTATCGACGTGGAGATCGCAAAAGCGGCCTGTGAGCGATTGGGGTGGACGCCGGACTTCCGGCAGATATCCTGGCAGGAGAAGGACCGGCTGCTTGCGGACAGAGAGGTGGACTGCCTGTGGGGCAGCTTCTCCATGACCGGGCGGGAGGATCGCTACAACTGGGCGGGGCCGTATATGTACAGCCGGCAGGTGGTCATCGTGCAGGCTGACAGCGATATCCGTACACTGGCCGACCTGAATGATAAGCGTATTTCCGTGCAGATATCCACTAAGCCGGAGGAGCTGCTGCTGGCGCACCAGGTGCCCGGCGCAGAGCAGGTGAAAAATGTATACAGCCTTGCCAATGTGAATGACGTGTTCGCCGCGCTGGATAAGGGCTATGTGGACGCCTGCGCCGGCCACGAGACGGCATACCGCAGCTTTATGAGCGGGCGTGCCGGGCAGTATCGTGTGCTGGACCAGGAGCTGCTGCGCGTGGGCCTGGGTGTGGCGTTCTATAAGGAGGACGATACCGGCCGCGCTGAGGCATTGAGCGATGTGCTGCGGGAACTGAAGGAGGACGGCACCGCTGCCGGGATACTGGAACGGTACGGCGTGGACGCGCAGGCGGCGCTGACGGAGTGACGGCAATGAGGAAAAAGAGATGATCCAACAAGCCCATGTACATCGGCATAGCCATCGCCGGGCTGCTGTCGCTGCTGGGCATGACGCTGATCGGAGCGAACAGCGCCGTACATAACGCGGAGCGCACCGCGGATCGCACGCTGCAATACCTGCGGGACCAGTGCATCAGCTATCAGGATATCATCGCCGCGGACCGGGTGAAGAGCCTGGTGCGCCTGACAGAGCAGGCGCAGGAGCTGACGGAGCGCGACAGACTGAAGGGGCGGGCGCGCAGCAATGAGGAACTGGCTGAATATGCACAGCAGCAGCGCATAAGCTGCGTGCTGGTGCTGAACGATGCGCTGGAGCCGGTGTATTCCTGCGGTGTGGACATGGACTGGAGCGACCTGTATGCCGATGAGTCGGTCAGCAACGTCATGCAGTATCCGGAGAAGATATTTGCCCGGCGTTTGACGCGGGACGGCGTGGTGTACGATGTAGCTGCCGCTGCGCGGACGGTGGAGCCGGGCATGGTGTTCTGTGTGCGGCGGCAGAGCAGCGCGGTTATCGCGTCCTACCACGCATCCATCGAGAGCCTGCTGGCGGGATATGAGACGCTGCTCAACGAGAAGATCTATACCTATATCACGGATGGGGAAAAGGTCATCGGCAGCAGTGACAACGGCCAGTGGAACCTGCCGGTGGACAGTGTGCCGCTGATCACGGCGCTGGAGCAGGCGGACAGCGACAGCTGCTTGACGAGGTTAGACTGTGGCGGTACGTTTTTCGGTATGCGTAGGATGTACCAGGAGTACAGCATGTATGTGTTCCTGCCGGCAGACTTTGTGTTCACGCAGACAAAGAATATGCTGATCTCCGCCTTCGGCGTGTACGCGGCGGCGGCGGTGGTGGTGGTACTGCTGTTGGTCAGGCTCGGCCGGGACCGCAAACGGCGGGAGCTTGCGTACCAGAAGCAGTTGGAAAAGGAAGTAGAGCGTGCCACAGCGGCGGACCAGGCCAAGACGCACTTCCTTCGCAGCATGAGCCACGACATACGCACACCCATCAACATCATCATGGGTATGCTGGAGATCATCGGGCGGAACCCGGAGGATGTGACGCTGGTGCAGTCCTGCCGGGAGAAGGCGCAGACCGCGGCGCGGTATCTGCTGGCGCTGGTAAACGACGTACTGACACTGAATCGCCCGAAGCAGGAGGCGCTGGGAAAGACTCCCTATTGTTTGACAAGCGAGCTGCACGAGCTGCTGGATATTTCGCGCGCCCAGGCGGAGAGCGCAGGCGTTGCGCTGACGGTGATGGACCTGACGCTGGAGCATGAGCAATTCACAGGCGACCCGCTGTATATGCGGCAGATCTGCCAGAACATTATCGGTAACGCCATCAAATACAATCACCCCGGCGGATGGGTGCGCTGCAGCTTCCGCGAGTCCCGTGATGCGGATGGCGTGTGCCGGCTGAAATTTGTATGCGAGGACAACGGCGCGGGTATGAGCGAGACGTTCCAGCGCCATATGTTCGAGGCGTTTGCCCAGGAAAACAGCGATAGGGGCAGCCTTTCCGGCGGCGTGGGCCTGGGCCTGGCCGTGGTGAAAAAGCTGGTGGACGAAAGAGGCGGTACCATTCAGGTGGACAGTGCACGCGGACAGGGAACGCGCTTCCGCGTGGTGCTGCCCATGATGCCCAGTGAGGCCGAGCCGGAAGCCGCGCTTCCCGACGCGGCGGCTTCCATTGCCGGACGGCGCTTGCTGGTGGCGGAGGACAACGAGCTGAACCGGGAGATCGCGGTCTACCTGCTGCAGGAGGTCGGCGCCATGGTGGACCAGGCCGCCGACGGCAAGGAGGCGGCCGCGTCGGCGCCCGGTACCTACGACGCGGTGCTGATGGACGTGATGATGCCGGAGCTGGACGGCCTTTCCGCCACCCGCGCCATCCGCGGCATGGACAGGCCGGACGCGCAGCTGCCGATCATCGCCATGACCGCCAACCTGTTTGACGAGGACGTAGCGGCCTTCCTGGCAGCGGGCATGGACGCGCATATCCCCAAGCCTTTGGAGGCTGGGCAGATGATAAGAACGATCGCCGAGTGGCTGGAGAGGAAGAAACAATGAATTTAGAGAAGCTTTATCAAGAGATGGGCGGCGACATGGCGGACGCCGTGCGCCGGCTGGGCAGTATAGCTGCGGTGGAGCGTTTCCTGCGGATGTTCGCCGGAGACGACACCTTCGCCATGCTGGAGGCGGCCATGAGCGCCGGAGACGTCCAACGGGCGTTCCGGGCGGCGCACACGCTGAAGGGCCTGGCGGCCAACCTGGGGCTGGTGCAGCTGGGGCAGGCAGCCTCAGCCCTGACGGAGGCCCTGCGCGGCAGCGATATGCAGCGCGCGTCGGCGCTGTATCCGGAGACGGCCGCGGCATACCGTCAGGCGTGCGCGGCGATCGGCGAGCTGGACACGGACGCGTAGAAAACACGGATTTTTGCGAAAAAGCCTTGACGAAACGGAACGAAAGTGATACACTACAGATACAATAATGTTCTGTTGGCAAATCGGCTGAAAGGCCGAGACGCAAAGCTATGGTGTCTAAACGGCATTTGACCGCATGATCGACCGGCTGCAAGTGGGATGTGCTTCAAAAGTGCATACATTGCAGCCGGTTTTTTATTTGCCCTGCCCGGCAGGGTCCATATTGCAGTACGGGTCGCGGAGGTCTAACCCCTACCTCGGCGGCATCGAAACCCCCATCTGTCACATGGCAGATGGGGGGTTCGGCGTTGCGGAAGCGGTGCTCACGGCAAAAAAACACCCCCGGCACTGCCGGGGGTGTTCGCTTATGCCTTGCGGCCGTAGAGCGTGGCCATGTGGTCGATCCTGACAGAGAGCGCATCGCTCAGCTCGCCGGGCAGCAGCCGCCAGGTCCAGTTGCCGCCCTGGGTGCCGGGGATGTTCATGCGGTTTCCCTCGCCCAGGCCCAGATAGTCCTGCACCTGCGCCACGAACAGCTCCGCCACGCTGGACATACCGCCGCGGATAATACCCCAGTGGAAGCCCTCCTGCTCTGTCAGCGCCAGGTATTCCACCGCGTGGGCCACATCCTCCGGCGCGGCCTCCTGCCGCCACAGTGCCAGGGGGCTGTTGTCGTGGGTGCCGGTATAGCAGATGCAGTGCGGCGTATAGGCGTGGGGCAGATACCCGCTGGAATCCCGGGAGTCAAAGGCGAATTCCAGCACCTTCATACCGGGCCAGCCGGACTCGCGGAGCAGCTGCGCCACCTCCGGGGTGGGGTAGCCCAGATCCTCGGCGATGAACTCCAGCTGCGGGAACCAGCCGTTGAGCCGTTCGATCAGGTCCATGCCGGGACCGGCGATCCAGCGGCCGTTTTTGGCGGTGGGCTGACCGTAGGGCACGGCCCAGTAGTTGGCAAAGCCGCGGAAGTGGTCGATGCGGATCACATCATACAGCTTGCCGGCGCCGTCGATCCGGCGGATCCACCAGCCGAAGCCGTCGTCACGCATGGCGTCCCAGTCGTAGAGGGGGTTGCCCCACAGCTGACCGTCGGCGGTAAAGTAATCCGGCGGGACGCCGGCCACAGCCTTGGGCACCAGATCGTCGTCCAGCTGGAAGAACTGCGGCTCAGCCCAGACGTCGGCGGAGTCCATGGCCACATAGATGGGCAGATCGCCAATGATGCGGATGCCCTGCTGGTGGACGTAGTCGCGCAGAGCGGTCCACTGCCTGAAAAACAGAAATTGCAGATAGGTGAAGAACTGCACATCCACCCGCAGAAGTGTGCGGTACTTGTCCAGCACGGCCTCGTTCTTACGCAGGCGAAGGTCGTCGTCGGGCCACTCCGTCCATGCCTTCATGCCGAAGTGCCGCTTGCAGGCCATGTACAGGGCGTAGTCCGGCAGCCAGCGCGCATTGTCCTGCGCAAAGGCCGCTACGGCCTCCGCATCGCGCTCCCAGCCCCGTTTGTAGGCCTTGTGCAGCAGGGTAAAGCGGCTCTCGTAGATCTTTCCGTAGTCCACATGGCGCGGGTCGCTGCCCCAGTCGGGGGCGGCGCACTCGGCGTCCGTCAGCAGTCCGTCAGCCGCCAGCATATCCGGGTCGATGTAGTAGGGGTTGCCGGCGTAGGCGGAAAAGCTCTGGTAGGGGGAGTCGCCATAGCTGGTGGGGCCCAGGGGGAGCATTTGCCAGTAGGACTGGCCGGCGTCTTTCAGGAAATCGGCGAAATCATAGGCCGCCTTGCCCAGGGTACCGATGCCATAGGGGGAGGGCAGGGAGGATACCGCCATTAAAATACCGCTGCTTCGTTTCATAACTCAACTTCTCTCTTGGATAGGATTTGACTTTCAGCCGGACAGTTCCGGCCGGAATATACGGGGGCGGGCGATCAGCCCGCCCCCGGCGTGTTGTAAGTTTAGCCCTTGACGGCGCCTGCCGCCACGCCCTTGATGATGTGCTTCTGTCCGAGAACGTAGATGATGATGATGGGCAGGATGGTCAGGACGATGCAGGCCATCATGGGACCCATCTCCACGCGGCCGAAGCCGCCGCGGAAGTATTGGATCAGAATGGGGATGGTCATGTATTTCGTGCCGTCCAGCACCAGATAGGGCAGGAGGTAGTCGTTCCAGACCCACATAGTCTCCAGAATACCGACGCTGACCAGCGTGGGCTTCAGCATGGGCAGCACCACCAGAAAGAAGGTGCGCAGCGGGCCGCAGCCGTCGATCATGGCCGCCTCCTCGATCTCCAGCGGAATGGATTTCACGAAGCCGGTGAACATGAACACCGCCAGTCCTGCGCCGAAGCCAAGATAGATAATGCAGATGTTGAAGGGGGTGTTCAGCTTCGTTTTATCCGCCAGATTTGCCAGGGTGAACATGAGCATCTGGAAGGGCACCACCATGGAGAACACGAACAGGAAGTAGCAGAGCTTCGTGGCCCACGTCTTCACGCGGGTGATAAACCACGCGCACATGGAGCAGCAAACCAGGATCAGCACCACAGAGGTGACGGAGATAATAAAGCTGTTGAAGAAGGCGGCAAGAAAGCCCTTGGAATGGATTGCGTTGGCATAATTACCCAGCCCGGCAAAGCCGTCGGCGGGAGGCAGCTGAAAAGCGGTGTTGGTGGAAATGGCGGAGTCCTTTTTGAAGGAGTTGATGAGCACCACCACCACGGGGTAGACCCACGCAAGACTGAGGATCGTCAGGAACACCGTCCAGACCGTGTTGATGGCGTGAGAGCGCTTTTTCATCACTGCTGCACCTCCTTAGAGCGGGTGAACTTCAGCTGCAGGCTGGAGATGGCGATGACCAGAATGCAGAACAGCACGGCCTTCGCCTGCCCGATTCCCTTCCACATGGGGCCGGAGCGGGCGTAGAACGTCTGGTAGATGTTCATTGCCAGCATTTCCGTAGAATGGGCGGGCTCACCGGCGGTAAGAGCAAGGTTCTGGTCGAATAGCTTAAAGGAGTTGGTCAGGGTCAGGAAAAGGCAGATCGTAATGCTGGGCATCAGATTGGGCAGCTTTACCCGCCAGAAGGTCTGCCACGGAGTGGCACCGTCGATATAGGCCGCCTCGATATAGTCATTGGGAATGGATTGCAGGCCGGCAATGTATATGATCATCATGTAGCCGATCTGCTGCCAGCACATCAGGATGATCAGACCCCAATAGCCGGAGGTGGAGTCCAGAGCCAGCAGCGGCTTGCCCATCAGACTCAGTATGCAGTTCAGAAGGATCTGCCAGATATAGCCCAGCACGATGCCGCCGATGAGGTTGGGCATGAAGAACACCGTGCGGAATGGGGTGGTGCCCTTGATGCCGCGTGTCAGCAGAAGGGCAATGCCCAGCGCGATAACGTTGATGAGCACGGTGGACACCACGGTGAAGGAAGCGGTAAAGCCGAAGGCGTGTGCGAATTGCTCGTCCTGAAACGCCTTGACATAGTTGCTCAGACCCACGAACGTGGTTTTATTGATGGTGGTGAACTTGCACAGGGACAGATACAGACCCTGAATAAACGGGATCACAAAGCCGATGAGAAAGGCAGCCAGCGTAGGCAGCAGGAAAATGGGCCAGTATCTGCGGATGTTCTTTTGCATAAGCGTGTACCTCCATATCGGTTTTGTTGAATTATCCGGCTGCCTGCGCGTCCTGTAAGCCGGGGCGCACAGGCAGCCGCTGCGCAGGAGCGCAGGGGCTGTGCGGCGGTCGGGTGAGCCTGTTTCAGCCCACCCGACCGGAAAATCACGGTGTAAAAAGGGATCAGCCGTTCAGAGCGGCTTCCTTGGCCCAGCCGTCCACGAAGGCGGTCTTGACGGCCTCCCAGTCGCCGGTACCGGCGGCATAGGCGGTCAGAGCGGAGCCAACGTCGTTCTTCCACTGCTCAGAGGGCATGGTGGTGAAGTTCCAGGACGCGGGGGTCTTACCGGCAGCGGTCAGCTCCTTGTCCACCTTGACGAACAGGTTGGGGGACTCGGCGGCCTTCTTGAAGGGGATCACGAAGCCCATGTCGTTGGCAAGAGCCTGCGTGCCCTTGTCAGAGGTGACGCACCAGTACATGAAGTCCAGCGTGGCCTGGATATCCTCGGGAGCGGCATCCTTGTTCACGCACCAGTAGTTCTCGGTGCCGGTGCACAGACCCTGATTGGCCTCATCGCCCACGCCGATGTAAATGGGCATCATGGTCAGATCGTCGTCGGTGAAGGGCTTACCCTCGCCCACGAGGTTGTTGTACTCCCAGGAACCGTTCTGGAAGAACACAGCCTTACCGGCAAGGAACTCGTTGCGGCTGTCGTCGCCGGTCTTGCCGGACAGTTCAGCGGGAGCGCAGGTGCTGTTGTTGATGTACAGGTCAAAGATGGCCTTGTAGTTGTCCAGATAGGTGCCCTTGATAGCATCGGTGCTGTTGATGCCGTCAGCCTGATACTCAAAGTAGATGGGCAGGTTGGCCAGATGGGTCTTGAAGCGCCAGTCGGAGCTGCCGTCCATACCGGCGGAGGTGAAAGCGGCGAAGCCCAGCTCGTCCTTGCGGGCGGTGATGTCCTCGGCGACCTTCTTCAGATCCTCAAAGCTCTGGATGTCCTCAACAGTGTAGCCGGCCTTCTCCAGCAGAGTCTTGTTGGCGATCAGACCATAGGACTCGATCACGTAGCCGATGCCGGCAACGGCGTCGCCATCCTTCAGGGCAAAGCTGTCGCTGGTCAGCTCGCCATAGATCTGAGAATCCTTCAGATCATAGCAGTAATCCTTCCAGCTGGCCAGACCCACGGGGCCGTTCACCTGGAACAGGGTGGGGGCGTCGGTCTTGGCGATCTCGGAGGTCAGCTTTTCCTCATAGGTGCCGGAGGCGGCGGTCAGAACAGTGACGGGCACACCGGTCTCCTCGGTGTAGGCCTTGGCCAGATCCTGCCAAGCCTGATCCTGCTCAGGCTTGAAGTTCAGATAATAGACCTTGCCGGTGGCAGTGTCGCCGCCCTCGTTGGTGTCGTCCTTCTTCTCACCGCAGGCCACCAGAGACAGGGCCATCACGAGAGCAAGAAGCATTGCAAGAAACTTCTTCATGGTAATTACTCCTTTTTTGTTTTTATTTTCACATCACAAGGATGTAAAAAACAGATCATTAGGGTACAAAAAACAAATCATTGGGATGCAGGAAACAGATCCTTAGGATACACAAAATAGATCACAAAGATATACAAAAGTATCACCTGGGCGCGGCCACGCTGCGGCCCTGGCGCAGGGTGGTGGGCAGCAGCTCACAGGCGTGGGAGCCCTTGTGCCGCAACATGTCCAGCAAAATCTCGGCGCTGCGGCGGCCCATTTCCTCCATAGGCTGGCACAGGGTTGTCAGCGGCGGCTCAATATAGGCAGACAATTCTAACCCGTCTATCGCTATAACGGAACAGTCCTCGGGGATACGCCTGCCGGCGTCCATCAAGGCCCGCATGGCACCAATGGCCATAGAGTCGGCAATGGCAAATAGAGCAGTAAAATCCGCGCCCCGTTCCAGGGCAGCCTTTACGGCGGAATAGGCGTCGCGAACGTCGAAGCCGCCGGTGGAGATCACCAGCTCCGGGTCCACGGGGATGCCGTGACTCTCCAGAGCCTGCACATAGCCCTCATAGCGCAGCTGGCTGATGGACTGATCGTTGGGACGGGAGATCAGCGCGGCGATGCGCCGGTGCCCGTGGCGGTACAACTCCTCCACCGCCTGCTGTGCGGTGTCACCGTCGGCGATGGACACAGAGGAATACTCGCCCTCGATCAGCGTGCCATAGCGGTTGGAGTAGGAACAGCACACAAAGGGAACGTTCAGCATCGCCAGATCAGCGGGGGTGTAATCAAACCGACCGCCCAGGAACACGATGCCCTGCAGGCGCTTTTCGCGCTCCATGACCGCACCGCATTTGACCTCGTCGTCACAGGCGCCGATCTGCTGCATGACCATTGTAAAACCGGCATCGGTGATGGTGCGTTCAATGGCGCGGATAATGTCGGTGTAGAACGGATTGGACACACCGCGGACTACCAGACCCACAGCGTCGGACTTGGTGCGAACCAGATCGCGGGCACTGTTGTTGGGAATGTAGTTGCTATTCTTGATAGCGGAAAGCACCTTACGCCGGACATCCTCACTGACATCCGGCCGGTCATTCAGCACACGGGAGACGGTACTGACGCTGACGCTGCACTGTTTGGCTATATCCTTGATCGTCATGTCCCGGTGTGCCTCCTACTATACCAAATGGAACGGACGCAACCGCCCGGAATTTGTCGGTAACATTTCCGGTAACGTTTCCGTCGCTGAGAATATGGTATCAGCATTGGGGGAGAATGTCAATCGTTTGGGCGCATTTTTGCCGAAACGCACAGAAAAGGCGGCGGTTTTCTTGTGAAAATCACAAGAAAACCACCGCCCGATTGAACGGGCGGCGGCGAAGTATCGAATGTACGGCGCAAAATGGCGGAATTACCGGCGAAGGAGGGCGCGGCGCGCCCTCCAGTCGGGCAGATAGGCTTCCACCTCGCGGTAGAAGGCGGGGGAGTGGTCGTGGTGGCGAATGTGCGCCAGCTCATGGACCACCACGTATTCAATGGCGGTCTCGGGATAGGCCATCAGGTAGAGGGAGAAGCTGAGACGGTTTTTGCCGGAGCAGCTGCCGAAGCGGGTGCGGGCGGCGGTGACAGTGATGCCGGCGGGCTGCACGCCCATGCGCTGGGCCCAGTGGGCCACCAGGGGCGGCAGTGTCTCTTTTGCCTGCTGCCGCCATGCGTCCGTCTGTGCCGCAGACGGCTCCGGGTGGGCGGATAGATAGGCCTGCCGTGCTGCCAGATGTTTTTCCAGCCAGCCGCGGTGACTGTCCACAAAGCGGGCGATGGCCGCATCGGTGGCCCGCAGGGGGGCGCGGACCAGGGCTGCTCCCTGTCGCGTGACCTCCAGCGCCAGGGTGCGCCGGCGGGAACGTATCACAGTATAGTCGATCATTGGCCGTCCTCCGGGATGAAACGCGGGCCGCGGTAACCGTCGCGGTCCACGATCTCGGACCACATGGCGGCGGGGCGCACCCACAGACCGCCATTATCATACAGAGCACGGTAGACCACCAGTTCCTCCAGTGTTTCAGAGTGGCGGGCGGTGCCGATGACCTCATATTCATTACCCTTAAAGTGGCGGTAGCGGCCTGGTTTTATCGTTGACATACTATATACTCTCCTGACAGGTAACAGTTGTGTTGATGATACAAATAGTATATACTATTGGCAGTGATTTGTAAATCGGAGGTGCAAAGATGAAAAACACCACGCTGTGCTATATCGAAAACGAACGGGGCGAATACCTGATGCTGCATCGGGTGAAGAAGCAGAACGACCTGAACCACGACAAGTGGATCGGCGTGGGCGGCAAGTGCGAGGAGGGCGAGAGCCCGGAGGAGTGCGTTTGCCGCGAGACGCTGGAGGAGACGGGCCTGACCCTGACCGACTATCGGTACCGGGGCGTCATCACCTTTGTGTCGGATATCTGGGAGGGGGAATATATGCACCTGTTTACCGCCACCGGCTGGACAGGGACGCTGCGGGAGTGCAGCGAGGGCGTGCTGGAATGGCTGCACAAGGATGCGCTGGCGGCGCTGCCCCAATGGGAGGGGGACAAGCTGTTTCTGGCGCTGATCCACGAGCCGGACACGCCGTTTTTCTCCATGAAGCTGCAATACACGGGCGATACGCTGGTGTATGCCGCTCTGAACGGAAAGGAGCTGGCGGTATGATCCTGGTGAGCGCGTGTCTGCTGGGCTGTGCCTGTCGCTACGACGGGCAGAGCAAGCCCCATCCGCTGGCGCAGGAGCTGGCGAAGCGCGGCTTGGCGGTGCCGGTGTGCCCGGAGCAGTTGGGCGGGCTGCCTACGCCCCGAAACCCCTCCGAGCGGCGGGGCGATCGGGTGGTGATGAGCGATGGACGGGACGTGACGGCGGAGTACCACCGGGGCGCGGAGGAGACGCTGCGTCTGGCGCGGCTGTACGGCTGTACCGCCGCCGTGCTGAAGGAGCGAAGCCCCTCCTGCGGCTGCGGGCGCATCTATGACGGCACGTTCACCGGCACGCTGACGGACGGCGACGGCGTCACGGCGGCGCTGCTGAAGGAAAACGGCATAAAAGTGTACGGCGAGAGCGAATTGGAAAAGCTGCTGTGAGCCGTCTCTCCCATTTTATTTTCCGCCAAAGGCGCACAAATTTTGGATTTACATTTGGCAGAAAAGCAGGTATACTATGACCAGCAGCGTTGATATGTGCGGCGACGGGAGCTCCCGTCATTCCGTGGGTACCCACGGAATGATGCCGCCTGTATGCTATGGGAGAATAAAAGGAGGAGTGTACAATGAAGAAGTGCGTAGTGGGTATATTTTTTGCGTTGGTGCTGTGTTTGGCGATGCTGCCCATGGCGGCGTTTGCGGAGGATACCGTCGGAGCTGCGCAGAGCAGCCGCACGGTTATTACTACGGTTGATGAACTGATGCAATTTGCGGCGGACGTAAACGCGGGTGCATACGACGGCAAGACCGATGCTGTAGTAAGCCTGGAATCCAATTTAGATTTGAGCGGTAAAACATGGACGTCGATTGGATGCGCCGACAACGACGCTAACGTTCCGCATTTTTTCAGCGGAAAATTTTACGGCAACGGACATACGATTTCTAATTTGGACTTTTCCGATGCCTATGGCATGATTGAATATGAATCATATGGCTTTTTCGGATATATTGAGAACGCCGAGATTTCCGGTCTTACTGTACAGGGCTCTGTAAATGCTACTGGTTCAAGGAAATACTCTGATTTTGGCTCCATTGTCGGTGCATCTAGCAAGAGTACGATTCGTGATTGTGTATCTGATATATCATTCACTAACAGTGACAATTATCTCGACGGTTCTATTGGCCTATGTGGGTTTGCTATGGACTCCACCTTTGAGCACTGCCAAAGCAAAGGCAGCATTAGTGTCACTCGAACTGATAATGGCGTTGCCAGTCTAAACGTTGGTGGTATTGTTGGTTATGCTGGTGGCACTTCTGAAATCCGCTACTGTGTCAACACAGCTGACATAGAGGTTTGCGCCAACAGCATCGGCGGTATTGCCGGCTCTCTGGGCAGTGGTAATCCGTCCATAACAAATTGCTATTCCATCGGCAAATTGACGGTTCTCGGCAAACCTTCTGGCGGTAATACGGGCGGCATTGTGGGCTACATCTACGGTGACCCCCCTATCAAGAGCTGTTATTTCGCTGGTGAAATTGATTTGACCAAATATGGTGTCACCACACCACCATATAAGCGTCTCGGCGGACTTGTTGGTAAGGTTGAATCCGGCACCCCTGTTTTTAAGAACAACTACTATACCGAAACTGCAAACGTTGATTCCTGCGCCACCAATGGTACTATCGCTGGCACCGCAGAATCCATCGATTCCATGAAAACCAAGGAATTTTACGACAAGCTCACCCAGAACGGCGGCGACTACCGCTTCAACCCGAACGGCACACCGCTTCTGCCGGAGCACAAGTATCCGACAGCAGAGGAAACGCCGCGTTACTACTACAGCTCTGCGACTGCCGTGAAGGACGAGGGCAAGACCGGCTCCCCCAAGACCATAGATGCGGGCGTGGGAATGTACGCCGTGAGTGCGGTGCTGTCTCTGACCGGGATGGTCTACGTGGGTAAGAAGAAATCTTGAAAACGCAAAAAAGAAATCCCGAAAGGGATTTCTTTTTTGTCGGGGGACGGATCGCCACGCAGTGGAGCGAAGCGGAACAAGTGCCCTTGGGGTACGCCAGCGTGAGCGCTGGCTCGCAATGACACCTCATCCGTCAACGCTTCGCGTTGCCACCTTCCCCTCAAGGGGAAGGTTTCGGGCGGACAGAGTCGTCCGCCCCTACAACGGTTTACCGGGAGCCTATGCAAAAAGAAAACGGATTGCCGCGTCGGGCTTCGCCCTCCTCGCAATGACAGAAAGCGGCGGGCGGGCGCGCAATGACAATGGCGCAGAAAAAAGGAAGCCCGGAGGGCTTCCTTTTTTTGTGCCTGTCGTTACCACTCCAGGTTTTTCTCGGTCTCCTTGCTGAACACATGAGCCACATTGCCGCCGAAGATCATGTTGACCTCGCTGCCCATGGGGAAGTGGGCGGCATTGCCGTTGGTGGGCACGATGACCACCACGTCCTTGTCGCCAGCGGTGATGTGCAGGTGTACGGAGGAACCCATCAGCTCACTGACATCCACCTTGCCCTTTACGCCGTCGGCGCACAGCATGATATGATCCGGGCGCACACCCAGCACCACATCCTGCTCCGGCACGTCCTTGGCGCTCAGCCGCTGCTGCTTCTCGTCGGACAGCTCCACGGTCACGCCGTCAATGCTCACGGCGTATTTGCCGTTATTCTTCACCAGCTGCGCGTCGAACAGGTTCATCTGGGGGGTGCCGATGAACCCGGCCACGAACAGGTTGGCGGGATGGTCGAACACCTCCTGGGGGGTGCCGATCTGCTGGATGAAGCCGTCCTTCATGATGACGATGCGGTCGCCCAGCGTCATGGCCTCGGTCTGGTCGTGGGTGACGTACACGAAGGTGGTGTCGATCCGCTGGCGCAGCTTGATGATCTCGGCGCGCATCTGGTTACGCAGCTTGGCGTCCAGATTGGACAGCGGCTCGTCCATCAGGAACACCGCCGGGTCGCGGACAATGGCGCGGCCAATGGCCACACGCTGCCGCTGGCCGCCGGACAGCGCCTTGGGCTTGCGGTCCAGATATTGGGTAATGTCCAGAATTTCCGCCGCCTGACGCACCTTGCGGTCGATCTCATCCTTGGGCACCTTTTTCAGCTTCAGGGAGAAGGCCATGTTTTCATACACGGTCATGTGGGGGTACAGGGCGTAGTTCTGGAACACCATGGCGATATCACGATCCTTGGGCTCCACGTCGTTCATCAGCCTATCGCCGATCCACAGCTCGCCGGAGGTAATGTCCTCTAGACCGGCGATCATCCGCAGGGTGGTGGACTTGCCGCAGCCGGAGGGGCCGACCAACACGATAAACTCCTTGTCGGCGATCTCCAGACTGAACTGCTGGACGGCCACGACGCCCTCCTCGGTGATCTGGAGATTGTGCTTCTTCTCCGGCTCCTCGCCCTTCTTGACCTTTTTCTTCTTCTCGGTGTTGGGGTAGACCTTCTTCAGATCCTTCAGTATGACCTTTGCCATATTCATATTGACTGTAGCCGCTCTGCCTCCGCAAAAAGCCGCCTCGCAGCCGCCTTCCGGCGCGCCGCATTACGACAGGTCTCCACACTGCCGCACCGCCAGTCACAGCGGATCTTCCTCCTTTAAGTTGCCGCCGCCGGGCAAGAAGTGGAGTGTCCGGGCAGCGGTTGGAATAAGACAGCTTTATTGTATACGAAAGAAACCGGAATTACAAGGGGTGAATTGTGAATTTTGCCTTACGGGCAATAAGAAAACCGCGCCTGTCAAGCGACAGACGCGGTTTTATAAGACAAATTACTCGGCGGGGTAAACAGAAACCTGCTTACGATCCTTGCCCAGACGCTCAAAGCGGACAACGCCGTCAGCCTTGGCGAACAGGGTGTCATCGGTACCCTTGCCCACGTTGGTGCCGGGGTGAATGTGGGTGCCGCGCTGGCGAACAAGGATGTTGCCAGCCAGAACGAACTGACCGTCAGCGCGCTTGGGGCCAAGGCGCTTGGACTCGGAGTCACGGCCGTTCTTGGTGGAGCCCATACCTTTTTTATGGGCGAAGAACTGCAGACCAATGTGCAACATTTCGCAGTACCATCCTTTCTGTAAGATACAAGGGCGGGAGCTTACGCTTCCAGCACCTCAATGTGTTCCGGATATTCGTCGTGAAGCTGGGCCAGATAGACCATCAGGCCTGTCATAAGATTCTGACAGGTGGATTCCGCTGTGGGAGCCAGTCCTCCGGGCAGCCGGAGGGAAATGGCGGCGGTCTCCTGGTTGACCTTCACGGAGGCGCACAGCCCCATCACGTCGTTGACGGTGGCTTCCACCAGCCTTACGGCGCTGGTGACGGCGGCGCAGACGATATCCTCGCCCTGTTCGCCGTAGCCGCTGTGGCCCTGTGCATCAAATCCGATGATGCGGTCTTCCACGGTGTGGAAAATGACGCTCGTCATGCTGTCACCTTAGAAGCTGATCTTGCCGATCTCGACCTTGGTGTAGGGCTGACGATGACCCTGACGTTTGCGGTAACCCTTCTTGGGGGTGTACTTGAAGATACGGATCTTCTTGCCCTTGCCGTTCTTCACGATGGTGGCGTCCACCTTCGCGCCCTCCACCACGGGAGTGCCGAACTTGGTGTTCTCGCCGTCCACGATCGCCAGCACCTGGTCAAACACCACGGAAGCGCCAGCCTCGGCGTCCAGCTTTTCGATAAACAGAGTGTCGCCCTCAGAGACGGCGTACTGCTTACCACCGGTCACGATAATAGCCTGCATTACTTGTTGCACCTGCCTTTCCTTTATTACGGACTCGCTGTCGGGGGCGTTCAGCCGAAGCCGAAACTTTTGACCCATTCAAAGCGGCCTTACTAGTATAACAGCGGGAAAAGCCGTTGTCAACAGGAAATTCGGGATTTTTCCCGTGAATTTCCGCAGGTTTTCCTTTATTCCGGATAGACCAGCTTTTCCACCGTCCAGCTGTCGATGATGTCGGCGTAGAAGGCGCAGCATTCCCGGGCCAGCGCCACGTCCAGATTGTTGTAGTTGCCGCACTCGCGGGAGGACTTGCCGGGCATGGCGGCGTTCCACACCGCACCTTGGGCGAACACCTGCCGCAGCAGGTCGATGGCCTGGGCGTCGGTGAGCCGCTGACTGTCGAACAGGAAGTAAAAGCCCGTCTGGCAGCCCATGGGGCCGAAGTAGATGACAGCGTCCTTCTGCGGGCTATTCCGCAGGGCGGTGGCGATGATGTGCTCCACCGAGTGCATCTGGGCGTTGGTCAGCAGATCGCCGGTGTTGGGCTTCTTGAAGCGCAGATCAAAGGTGGTGACGCTGCCGTCCCGGCGGCTGAGATACAGCCCCGGCGTCAGCACGTCGTGGTTGACGGTAAAGCTTGCGATACGTTCCATGGTTCAGTCCTCCAGATGATCCACCAACGCCATGACGGCGGCGTTCAGGTCACGCATGGCGGCGGGGAAATTGAAAGCGAAGTCGTGGTGCTCGAACAGGCAGTCCGACACGGACTTGATGGCCATGAACTTCACGCCGTTTCGCAGGCACACCTGCGCCACGGCGCAGCCCTCCATCTCGCACAGCAGGGGATGGAAGGTGTCACGCACCCAGTCGGCCCGCTGACCGGGGATGCCGAACCAGTCGCCGGTGGCCACCGTGCCGGTGCGGTAGGGATAGCCGGTCTTGTCCATGGCGGCCCTGGCTCTTTCAAAATCGGCGGTGGGGAAGTCCACCCTGTTCACGGTGGACACCAGCCCGATGGGGTCACCTACGCCGGTGGTGTCCACATCGTGCTGGACGAATTTCTCCGCCAGCACCAGCGTGCCGATGGGCACCTCCTCGAAGCAGCCCGCCACACCGGCGTTGAGGATCAGGTCGGGGTGATAGCGGTCGATCAGCACCGCAGCGGCCATGGCGGCGTTGACCTTGCCCACGCCGCCGCAGCAGGCGATGACGTTGGGGCGGATGCGGTAGAAGGAAACGCCGTGCACCGTCTCCATGGGCGCGGCCCCTTGAATGAGGCTGTCGATCTCCGACGGCATGGCGTAGAAAAGGGCAATGTTCATGGGAAAGACCTCGTTTCGTTATGTTGCTCCTATTGTAAATAGGGGGTGGGGCAAATGTCAAGTTGCATTTGCGGTCCGTGTAGGGTAAAATGGGAGAAAAAGGAGGTGACGCGGATGCAGGTGACCGGCATTGTGTGCGAGTTCAATCCCTTTCATTTGGGACATGCCTATCTGCTCTCCCGGCTGCGGCAGCGGGGCGCGGACGCCATTGTCTGCGCCATGAGCGGCAACTTCGTCCAGCGGGGCGAGCCGGCGCTGGTGAATAAGCTCTCCCGTGGGGAGATGGCGGTCAGCTGCGGCGTGGATCTGGTGCTGGAGCTGCCCACGGCGTGGGCTATGACTACGGCGGAGACCTTTGCCCGGGGCGGCGTGCAGCTGCTGAAGATGGCGGGCTGCACCCACATCGGCTTCGGCAGCGAGTGCGGCGACGCGGCGCTGCTGCAAGCGGCGGCGGACACGCTGCTGTCGCCTGATTTGCAGGCGGATATCCGCTCAGAGCTGGCGGCGGGGATCACCTATGCCGCTGCACGGCAGCAGGCGGTGCAGGCACGGCTGGGGGACGGCGCGGCGGTGCTGCGCCAGCCCAACGACACGCTGGCGGTGGAATATCTGAAAGCCTGCCGCCAATTGGAGACTGATATGACGCCGATAGTGGTGAGCCGCGTCGGCGCGTCCCACGACGGCGGCGCGGCGGAGGGCTACGCCTCGGCCTCCCACATCCGGCAGCTGCTGCGGCAGGGTAGGGGAGGGGAAGCGCTGGCGTTTCTGCCGCCCGGTGCGGCGGAGGTGCTGCTGCGGGAGCTGGCAGCGGGACGGATCGCGGACGGAGCGCTGGTGGAGCGGGCCATTCTGGCCCGGCTGCGGCAGATGACGGAAGAAGAATTCGCCGCCTATGACGGCGGAGGAGAGGGCCTGTACCACCGGGTATATGACGCGGTGCGGCGCTGCGCCACGGTGGAGGAGCTGCTGGCAGCGGTGAAAACCAAGCGCTACACGGCGGCGCGGCTGCGGCGGATGGTGCTCTCGGCGTGGCTGGGACTGCCGAAAGCGCCGGAGACCGTACCCTACGCCCGTGTGCTGGCGGCCAACGAGACCGGCCGCGCTCTGCTGCGGCAGATGCGGAAGGCGGGCGCTCCGGTGCTGACCAAGGCGGCGGACGTGGCGGCGTTGGGCAGTGGGGCGGAAGCGCTGTTCCGCCGTGAGGCGGGGTACACCGACCTCTACACGCTGGCCTACACCGATCTGGCGCAGGCTGTCCCAGGCAGCGACTGGCGGCTGACACCGATGATGAAATAAGCAAAAAAGAGTGAGAAGCCGAAGCTTCTCACTCTTTTTTGCTTATTTCAGGGGATCCTGATTCTTCTTGCGAAGGCGGATGCGATCCGCGATCATGGCAATGAACTCGGAGTTGGTGGGCTTGCCCTTGGCGCTGTTGACGGTGTAGCCGAAATAACCCTGCAGCGTTTCCAGATCGCCCCGGTCCCATGCCACCTCGATGGCGTGGCGGATGGCACGCTCCACGCGGGAGGGCGTGGTATGGAACCGCTTGGCTACCTCCGGGTACAGCACCTTGGTCACGGCGTTGATCACGTCCATGTCCTGCACCGCGATGATAATGGCCTCGCGGACGTACTGATAGCCCTTGATGTGGGCGGGAACGCCCACCTCGTGGATGATGGCGGTGACGTCCGCCTCCAGTGTGGGCAGCGCCAGCGCGCCGTTTTCCGGCACGGCAGCCTCACGGATCCGCTCCAGCAGCGAATCCATGTGGGCAGGCTTGGGAATGAAGTACCATGCGCCCAGACGCATGACCTCCTGCACCATATTCTGGCTGCAAAAGGCCGACAGCACGATGGTTTTTACGTTTTTCGGCATCCGCTGCAACAGGCTCACACCATCCAGCCCCGGCAGGATCACGTCCATGACCACGATATCGGGCTGGGTCTGCTGGATCAGCTCCCACGCCGCCTCGCCGTCGCCGGTGTCGCCCACGATCTGAAACTCACCGGTATCCTCCAGCGTGTGTCGTAGTAGTAGTCGGAATTCTTCGCTGCTGTCCGCCAGCAGGATCTTGGTGATCATTTCCATTGTTGCTCATGCCCTCTCTCATAAATTTTGCCTGGCGTGTTTCGTGATATTATCCGGATTATCGCCTTGCTGCATATCAAATTACCAGAAATCAACATCGTTTTCAAGGTATTCTTGTCGATTTCAAACAAATTCTTGTTGACTGAATTCGACAAAATAGGAAGAACAGACACCGGGTTTTCGGCGCCGGATGAGTGTGGAGTTTTGGCGAAACCACCACATCTTCGACCTGCGAGGCTTCCGGGGGACTGTATGTTGCGGCGTGGCGAGGTGCGGCGCAGGTGACGAGTTTTGTCGAAAAAAGACGGTAAAAGGCTGTTTTTTCCGCGTCTCGCGGAAAAACCTTGACGATTTCTTGATAGCTATTATAATAGTCCGCCCCTCTGGCTGCTGTCAATGGTTTGCGGCGAAAAAAACGAAAATCCGCCGGAGGGACTGGAAATGGCTGGAGACATGTCGTATAATACAGGGTATCATAACGAAGATAATACGGATAATGAGGTGGAATATATGGAAGAGGTACGCAGTTTTGGCTATATCTGCCCCAAATGCGGCAAGGCGGTGCTGGGCACGCGCAGCGTTTTCGCTTTGCAGGCCGCGGCGGCCCGCATTGGCTGTGAGTGCGGCGAAAGCGAGCTGGAGATCCAGACCGACGGCGTGAAGTTCCGGCTGTGGGTGCCCTGCGGCCTGTGCGGCGGCACCCATCAGGCGGAGGTAGACGTTTCGGCTATTCTGACGGGCCGGGGCGTGGGTCTGGCCTGCCCGGAGACGAAGCAGCTGTGCTGCTACGCCGGAGACACCCGGCAAGTGCAGAGCGCCATGGAGGAGCTGGCCATCCGGGCGGAAAAGGAAAAGTGTGAGGAAAAGGAAGCTTTTACCGATAATGTCATCATGTACGAGGTACTGTCGGAGCTGAAGGACATCGCTGCCCGTGGCGGCATCCGCTGCACCTGCGGCAGCGCGGAGTACGGCATTCAGGTGCACCGTGACGCAGTGGATCTCATCTGCCGCCGCTGCGGCGGCAAGCTGCGGCTGCCCGCCGGGACGGATGAGGATCTGGATCGGCTGTGCTGCCAGATGAAGCTGACCATCCGGGGCGCGGAGTGATGGGCGGCGTGGTTGTCTGCTTTGCCCTGTTTCTGGCGGCGATGGCGGTCTGCCTTGTCATGGACTGGTCGTTCCTGTGGGCGCTGCTGCTGGGTCTGGCGCTGTTCACGCTCCACGGCCGCAAGCAGGGCCACAGCCTGCAAACCATGTGGGGCATGGCCTGGTCAGAGGGCCGCAAGGTGCTGATCGTACTGCGAATCTTTGTGTTCATCGGAGCCATCACCGCCATGTGGCGCAGCGGCGGCACCATCGTGTTTTTCATCTACTACGGCGTACAGGCCATCTCTCCCAAGCTGTTCGTGCTGGTGGCCTTTCTGCTGACGGCGCTGATCGCCTACGCACTGGGCACGTCCTTCGGCGTTATCGGCACGGCGGGTATCGTGCTGATGGCTCTGGCCCGCTCCGGCGGCGTCAGCGAGGCGGTGGCGGCAGGCGCGATCCTGTCCGGCGCGTATTTCGGCGACCGGTGCTCTCCCGCGTCCTCCTCTGCCGCGCTGGTGGCGGCGGAGACGGGGACGAAGCTCTATGACAACCTGCGGAACATGCTGCGCACCGGCGCGCTGCCGGTGGTGCTGACCATCGCCGTCTACGCTGTGCTGTCCGTCCGCCACCCCATCACGGCGGTGGACGAGAGCCTGCTGCAAGCCCTGCGGGACAGCGCTGTCATCTCCCTGTGGGCGCTGCTGCCGGCGGCGGTGATGCTGGTGCTGCCGCTGGTGAAGGTGCCGGTGCTCATCAGCATTGCCCTCAGTGTGGCGGCGGCGGGACTGGTCAGCGTGTTCGTGCAGGGCATGACGGTGTGGGACATGCTGAAAACGGCGGTGGTAGGCTACTATCCCGCCACGGGACAGCTGAAGGATATCCTCTCCGGCGGCGGTATCGTCTCCATGGTGAAGCCGGCGGCGCTGGTGTTTACCACGGGGCTGCTGGCAGGTCTGCTGGACGGTATCGGCGTGCTGAACGGCGCGGTGGGACTGGTGGAAAAGCTGGCCCGGCGCTGGGGCCGCTTTGCCGCTTCGGCGGCGGTGAGTCTGGGCGCGGGTATGATCTTCTGCAACCAGTCGGTGGTGATCGTCATGGGCAATCAGCTGCTGCACCGCTGCTATACCGACCCCAATGAGCAGGCGGTGGACATGGAAAACAGCGGCATCGTCCTGTCGGCGCTGATCCCGTGGAACATTGCGTGCAGCATCCCATTGGTGATGCTGGGGGTGGATCAGCGGGCCATTCCTTACGCCGTGCTGCTGTACATGATCCCGCTGATCTACGGCCTGACAAAACGATATGTGTATCCCCATAAGGAGAAATGTGTATGATCTCACTGCTGGCAAAATGGTGCATCCCTAACCGGGAGCGGGTGGAGGACGGCGCGGTGCGCCGTGCCTGGGGCGCTCTGTGCGGCTTTGTGGGCATTGGGCTGAATCTGCTGCTGTTCGCCGGAAAGCTGGCGGCAGGCAGCATCAGCGGCTCCATCGCCATCACGGCGGACGCCTTCAACAACCTGTCGGACGCCGGCTCCTCGGTGGTGACGCTGCTGGGCTTCCGGCTGGCGGGGAAGAAGCCCGACGCAGGCCATCCCTTCGGCCACGGACGGATGGAGTATATCTCCGGTCTGGTGGTGGCGGGCCTGATCCTGGTGATGGGCGCGGAGCTGGCCAAGTCCTCCGTGGACAAGATCCTCCATCCGGAGGCGGTGACGTTCTCGTGGCTGGCCTGCGGTATCCTGCTGGCCTCCATCGCCGTGAAGCTGTATATGTACCGCTACAACAGGGCGGTGGGGAAGAAGATCGATTCCGCCGCCATGGCCGCCACGGCGGCGGACAGTCTCAGCGACACGGCGG
>OLWH01000286.1_pt1 | contig 26152 bp, 24 predicted proteins | sample 1673381 | NCBI WGS metagenome assembly OLWH01 (sample SAMEA103958110, study PRJEB25191) | human gut metagenome | reverse complement strand
ATGATTTCATCTTCATCGACTGCCCGCCCTCGCTGGAGCTGCTGACGCTGAACGCACTGTGCGCCGCCAACAGTCTGCTGGTCCCGGTGCAGGGCGAGTATTACGCGCTGGAGGGACTCAGCGACCTGATGAACACCGTGCGTATCGTGCGGCGCAGCATGAACCCGGGGCTGGACATCGAGGGCGTGCTGCTGACCATGTTCGATGGCCGCACCAACCTGTCCATTCAGGTGGCCCAGGAGCTGAAGCGGTTTTTTGCCGGGAAGGTGTACAGCACCGTGATCCCGCGGAACGTGCGGCTCAGCGAGGCGCCCAGCCACGGCAAGCCCATCACCGCCTATGACAAGACCTGCCGGGGCGCGGACGCATACACGGCGCTGGCGGCGGAATTTTTGCGGAAGAACAACTGCTGAAAGGAGACGCGGTATGGCGAACACAAAAGGTCTGGGCAAGGGACTGAGCGCACTGCTTGGTGACGACGTCATCGCCGCCAAGGACGAGCGCGCCTCCTCCCTGCTGCTGCCCATCAGCCAGGTGGAGAGCTGCTCCACCCAGCCCAGAAAGAGCTTTGAGCCGGAGGCCCTCAGTGACCTAGCGGACTCCATCCGGATACACGGCATCATCCAGCCGCTGACCGTGCGGAAGCTGCAATCCGGCTACTATCAGATCATCGCCGGCGAACGGCGGTGGCGGGCGGCGCGGATGGCCGGGCTGACACAGGTACCCGTGGTGGTCATCGAGGCCGACGACCGCAAGGCCATGGAGCTGGCCATGATCGAAAACCTCCAGCGAGAGGATCTGAACCCCATTGAGGAGGCCGAGGGCTACCGGGTGCTGACGGAGCAGTACGGCATGACCCAGGACGAATGTGCCCAGCGGGTGGGCAAGTCCCGCCCCACGGTGGCCAACGCCCTGCGCCTGCTGGGGCTGACCGAGCCGGTGCGGGCCATGGTGGAGGACGGACGGCTTTCCGCCGGACACGCCCGCGCCCTGTTGACGCTGGGCAGCAAACAGCAGCAGGCCGCGGCAGAGACCGTGGTCAAGGACGCCCTCTCCGTCCGCCAGACGGAACTGCTGGCGAAAAAACTCACCGCCGAAAAAAAAGAAAAGCCCCAGAAGGACGCCCTCTCTGTCAATTATGTTGAGGAGGCCGCCCGTGAGCTGGGCGAAAAGCTGGGCCGCCCCTGCCGCATCGTCAACGGTAAGAAAAAGGGCCGCATCGAGCTGGAATACTACGGCACCGAGGACCTGAACGCCCTGCTGGAGGCCCTGGAGAAGCTGGGAAAGCGATAAGCGTTTCACGTGAAACATCATCGAATAGAGGTATAGAACATGCTTGACATCAAGTTTATCCGGGAGAACCCGGACCTGGTAAAGGAGAATATCCGCAAGAAGTTCCAGAGCGCCAAGCTGCCCCTGGTGGACGAGGTCATCGCCCTGGACAGCGAGCGCCGCGAGGCCATCAACGAGGGCGAGGCCCTGAAGGCCGAGCGCAACAAACTATCCAAGGCCAACGGCCCCCTGTTCGGCAAGCTGAAGAAGTGCGCCGATGAGGCGGAGAAGGCCGCCCTTCAGGCGGAGATCGACGCCAACAACGCCGCCGTAAAGGCCAACGCCGAGCGCATGACCCGTCTGGAGGAGAAGAAGGCCAACGCCGAGGCCGCCATGAACAAGCTGCTGCTGGTCATCCCCCAGATGATCGACGAGTCCGTGCCCATCGGTCCGGACGACAGCTGCAACGTGGAGGTGGAGCGCTTCGGCGAGCCCAAGACCCCAGACTTCCCCATCCCCTACCACACGGAGATCATGGAACGCTTCGACGGCGTGGATATGGACGCTGCCGCCCGTGTATCCGGCAACGGCTTCTATTACCTGATGGGCGACATCGCGCGGCTGCACTCCGCCGTCACCGCCTATGGCCGTGACTTTATGATCGACAAGGGCTTCACCTACTGCATCCCGCCGTTTATGATCCACGGCAACGTGGTGGAGGGCGTGATGAGCCAGACGGATATGGACGCCATGATGTACAAGATAGAGGGTGAGGACCTGTACCTGATCGGCACCAGCGAGCACTCCATGATCGGCAAGTTCATCGACCAGATCCTGCCGGAGGACAAGCTGCCCCAGACGCTGACCTCCTACTCCCCCTGCTTCCGCAAGGAAAAGGGCGCCCACGGCATCGAGGAGCGTGGCGTGTACCGCATCCACCAGTTCGAAAAGCAGGAGATGATCGTGGTCTGCAAGCCCGAGGACTCCAAGGCCTGGTACGAGAAGATGTGGCGCTGGTCCGTGGAGCTGTTCCGCAGCCTGGATATCCCTGTACGGCAGCTGGAGTGCTGCTCCGGCGACCTGGCGGACCTGAAGTGCAAGTCCTGCGACATCGAGGCCTGGTCCCCCCGGCAGCAAAAGTACTTCGAGGTGTGCTCCTGCTCCAACCTGGGCGACGCCCAGGCCCGCCGCCTGAAGATCCGCGTCCGCGGCGAGGACGGCAAACTGTACCTGCCCCACACCTTGAACAACACCGTGGTGGCCCCGCCCCGTATGCTGATCGCCCTGCTGGAGAACAACCTGCAGGCGGACGGCTCCGTGCTGGTGCCCAAGGCGCTGCAGCCCTACATGGGCGGCAAGGAGCGCCTGGTACCGCTGCACTGATAGCTTATCGTAATAGTTATCCGTAATTATACTTTTAGTATAGGAGCTTTTACACATGAAGAAGTTTTTTGCGGAATTCAAGGAATTCGCCATGCGCGGCAACGTAATGGACATGGCCGTCGGCGTGATCATCGGTACCGCGTTCGGTAAGATCACCACCTCTCTGGTGAACGATGTGTTCATGCCCCTGATCGGCCTGCTCATCGGCGGCGTGGATCTGGGACAGCTGAATATCGTGCTGAAGCCGGAGGTGCTGGACGAGGCAGGCCAGGTGGTCACCGAGGCCGTTACCCTGGGCATCGGCACGTTTCTGAGCACGGTCATTGACTTTGTTCTGGTGGCCTTCGTCATCTTCCTGATGGTCAAGACCATCAACCAGCTGCACAAGCTGGGCAAAAAGGACGAGGAGCCGCAGGAGGAGGAAGAACCGGCTCCCACCAGCGAGGAGCTGCTGACCGAGATCCGCGACCTGCTGAAAGAGCAGCAGAAATGAGGGACCTCCTGACCGCCGGCCTGACGGCCCTGGACCTGGACCCCGCCGCCGCGGACAAGCTGGCGCGCTACGCCGAACTGCTGCTGGAAAAAAACAAGGTGATGAACCTCACGGCCATCACCGCGCCCCGGGACGTTGCCACCCTGCACCTGCTGGACTGCGCGGCGCTGGCGGCGCAGCTGGATCTGTCCGGCAAGCGCGTCATCGACGTAGGCACCGGCGCGGGCTTTCCCGGCATGGTGCTGGCGATCTTGACGCCGGACGCCCGCTTCACGCTGCTGGACAGTCTGGGCAAGCGGGTGGACTTCCTGAAGGAGGTCTGCGAGCAGCTGGGGCTGAAAAACGTCACCTGCGTTCACGCCCGGGCGGAGGAATTCGCCGCGCAGCACCGGGAGCAGTTCGATCTGGCGGCCTCCCGTGCCGTGGCTCAGCTGAACGTACTGTGCGAGCTGACGCTGCCGCTGGTAAAGGTAGGCGGACAGTTCGCCGCCATGAAATCCGTCTCCACCGACGAGGAGATACGTCAGGCCCACAGCGCCATCGCCCAGCTGGGCGGACAGCTCTCCGGCGTCACGGACTACACCGTGCCGGAGACGGACGTGGTGCACCGCATCGTATCCATCGAAAAAACACAGCACACACCGAAGCAATTTCCCCGGGCCTTTGCCCGGATCAAAAAAGCGCCGCTGGTATAGGCGGCCCGTGAAAGGAGGAAGTCCATGGGCAAGATCATCGCCGTGGCGTCCGGTAAGGGCGGCACCGGCAAGACCACCTTCACCGCCAACGTGGCGCTGGCGCTGGCCCACATGGGGCAGCGGGTGCTGTGCCTGGACTGTGACATCACCCTGCGGAACCTGGATCTGGCGCTGGGGCTCAGCGACCGGGCGCTGATGGACTTCTCCGACGTGCTGGAGGGCCGCTGCACCCTGCATGAGGCGGCGGTGCCCCATGAGCGATACCCCTCCCTCTCCCTGCTGACCGCACCCATGGCCGACCGCCCGCTGTCCCTGTCGGTTCCGAAGCTGCAGGCGCTGGCGCGTGAGATACGGGAAAGCTACGACTGGTGCCTGATCGACGCGCCCGCCGGACTGGGTCAGGGCTTCCAGATGGCAGCGTGCATGGCCGACCAGGTGATCGTCATCACCACTACGGACGTGTCCGCCATGCGGGACGCCCAGCGCACCGCCGCAGAGCTGTCCGCCTTCCCCAGCGGGACGGTGCACCTGGTGGTGGGGCGCGTGTCCAAAAAAGTGCTGCGTCAGCTGCACACCACCATCGACGACGCCATCGACGCGGCGGGCCTGCCGCTGCTGGGCGTAATACCGGAGGACCCGGACGTCCCCTACTGCCTGAACCGCGGACTGGTGCTGCGGGAGCAGAACTACTACGCCGCCCGGGCCTATGAAAACATTGCGAAACGCATCATGGGGCAGAAAACCCCGCTGATGAAGATATAAGGAAAGGAGCCCTCCATGAATATTGCATTGATGGCACACGACAACCGGAAAGAGCTGATGGTCCAGTTCTGCACCGCCTACTGCGGCATCCTGGCCAAGCACACCCTCTGCGCCACCGCCCGCACCGGCCAGCAGATCGCCGACGCTACCGGGCTGACCATACACCGCTTCCTGTCCTTCGCCCACGGCGGCGGACAGCAGATCGCCGCCCGCATCGCCTATAATGAGATCGATATGGTGCTGTGCTTCGGTGACCCCAACCAGAAAACGCCGGACGCAGACATCACGTATATTTCCCGCCTGTGCGACCAGAACAACGTGCCCTTTGCCAGCAACCTGGCCACCGCCGAGATGCTGGTGCTGGGTCTGGACCGGGGCGACCTGGACTGGCGTGACATCGTCAACCCCAAGAACAAGCCCTTTACGGCTTGACAACCATCGGCAAATCGCATACAATAAGGGATAACCGTGCAGACCTCGCAGGAGTAGCCTGTACACCGCCGCTGCAAGAGAGGTGCGCCATCGGCTGAAAGCGCACCGCGGCAAGGCACAGGTGAAGACAGCGAGTTAGCGGGGATGGAAACATCCACGGCGCGCTCCCCGTAACAGGAGCAAAAAGGGCCGCAAGGCCGAATTTGGGTGGCACCACGAAGTGTTTTACGCTCTCGTCCCAATGCAGGGACGGGAGCGTTTTTTCGTCCGCGCCGCCGACACAAACACAAAGGAGAACGCTATGCAGGCTGTTTTGGACTTCATCAACAACCACGTGCGGGACATCTTCATCCCGCTGACGGCGCTGGCGCTGCTGCGGGTCGGTATGTGCCTGGCGCAGCTGAAGCGCATGACGCACCTCCGGGAGAAAAAAGGCGCCTACCACGCCGTCCGGGGCCACTATGAGGAGCTGGGCGTCTGGTTCGGCGCGCTGGCGGGCCTTCTGCTGCCCGTCATTGTGCCGGGTCTGTGGTATGCGGGCCTGGCGCTGGCCATAGTCGGCGGTGTCATCGGCCAGCGCATCGGCGTGAAGAAGGGCCGGGCCCTGGATGATATCTACCGCGAGGTCGCCTGGGAGCTGAAGCACGAGGCGGAGGCCGAGGCCGCCCGCGAGGCCGCCGCCCACACGCTAACGCCCGGTGCGGAGGAGCTGCCGGAGACAGGCGAACAAAACGAAACCACCGAAGATAAAGGAGAGACGGAAAATGGCTGAGATGACCCCCCGGACCCTGTCCGGCTTTATGGAGCTGCTGCCCAAGCCGCAGCAGCAGATGGAGCGCATGATGGACATCCTGCGCCGCACCTATTCTCTGTACGGCTTCACCCCGCTGGACACCCCGGTGATCGAGGCGGCGGAGGTGCTGCTGGCCAAGGGCGGCGGCGAAACGGAGAAGCAGATCTACCGCTTCAACAAGGGCGACGCCGACCTGGCCCTGCGGTTTGACCTGACGGTGCCGCTGGCCAAGTATGTGGCCCTGCACTACAACGACCTGTCCTTCCCCTTCCGCCGCTACCAGATCGGCAAGGTCTACCGGGGCGAGCGCGCCCAGCGCGGCCGCTTCCGTGAGTTCTATCAGGCGGATATCGACGTGATCGGCGACGGCAAGCTGGACATCACCAACGAGGCCGAGATGCCCGCCATCATCTACCGTGCGTTCAGTGAGCTGGGGCTCAGGCGCTTCTGCATCCGGGTGAACAACCGCAAGATCCTCAACGGCTTTTATGCCATGCTGGGCCTGACCGACAAGGCCGGCGACATCATGCGTACCGTGGACAAGCTGGACAAGATCGGCGCAGAGAAGGTCCGTACCCTGCTGACCGACGAGGTAGGCGTGTCCGCCGAAAGCGCCGATGAGATCCTGAAATTCATCGCCATCACCGGCAGCAACGATCAGGTACTCTCCGCCCTGGAGGGCTACGCCGGCCGGAACGAAACGTTTGACGAGGGCCTGGACCAGCTGAAAACCGTGGTGAAATACCTGTCCGCCTTCGGCGTGCCGGAGGAGAACTTTGCCGTGGACCTGACCATTGCCCGGGGCCTGGATTACTACACCGGCACCGTGTACGAGACGGCGCTGCTGGACCACCCGGAGATCGGCTCCGTCTGCTCCGGCGGCCGGTATGACAACCTGGCGGAATACTACACCGACAAGCAGCTGCCCGGCGTGGGCATCTCCATCGGCCTGACCCGGCTGTTCTACGTGCTGGGCGAGCAGGGAATGCTCAACGGCGATCTGCCCACCGCTCCGGCGGATGTGCTGATCCTGCCCATGACCGAGGACCTGTCCGCCGCCGTCACACTGGCCACAAAGCTGCGGGACGCCGGCGTGCGGACCCAGCTGTACACCGAGCAAAAAAAGTTCAAGGCCAAGATGAATTACGCCGACAAGACCGGCGTGCCCTATGTGGTGTTCCTGGGCGAGGACGAGGTGAAAAACAACGTCATCGCCTGCAAGGATATGACCAGCGGCGAGCAAACCACCCTGGACTTTGCCGCCACCCTGGCGCGGGTGCGCGACGGTCTGGCGGAGCGGAACAAGGGCAAGGTCATCGTGGAGAAGTAAGCGCCTTACCCTACGGCGCAAAGCATTTCCGGCAGACGGGTGTAGGGGGCGGCGTTTTTGATAAACAATCCGTAATAATTCAATAAGGTTATACAAAACACAATCACAAATGGGAGGAAAACAACAATGATGCAGATGCGTACACATACCTGCAATGCGCTACGGCTGGCCGATGTGGGCAAGTCCGTGAAGATCGTGGGCTGGATGGAGAATGTCCGCGAGGTAGGCGGCAGCCTGGCCTTCGTGGTGCTGCGTGACTTCTACGGCACCACCCAGGTGGTGGTGGAGGACGAGGCCGACCTGAAGATCATCAAGGGCCTGAACAAGGAGTCCACCATCAGCGTGGAGGGCACCGTCCGCGAGCGCGCCAGCAAGAACCCCAAGCTGCCCACCGGCGAGATCGAGGTGGTCCCCACCAAGATCGAGGTGCTGGGCCGCTGCCGCTATAACGCCCTGCCCTTCGAGATCAACCGCAGCCGCGAGGCCGACGAGACCCAGCGGCTGAAGTACCGCTATCTGGACCTGCGTAACCCGGCGGTGAAGCAGAACATCATCCTGCGCTGCCAGGTGGTGGCCGCCCTGCGCGCCGCCATGATGGAGCACGGCTTCCTGGAGATCACCACCCCCATCCTGACCGCCAGCTCCCCCGAGGGCGCCCGTGACTATCTGGTGCCCGCCCGCAAGCACCCCGGCAAGTTCTACGCCCTGCCCCAGGCGCCCCAGCAGTTCAAGCAGCTGCTGATGACCTCCGGCTTCGACCGCTATTTCCAGATCGCCCCCTGCTTCCGCGACGAGGATGCCCGCGGCGACCGCAGCCCCGGCGAGTTCTATCAGCTGGATATGGAGATGGCCTTCGCCACCCAGGACGACATCTTCGCCGTGCTGGAGGACGTGCTGCCCCCCATCTTCGCCAAGTTCGGCACCTACAACGTGGCCTCCTCCGCCCCCTTCCGCCGCATCCCCTACAACACCGCCATGGAGACCTACGGCTCCGATAAGCCCGATCTGCGTATCGACCTGACCTGCAAAAACGTCAGCGAGTTGTTCGTCGCCAGCGAGTTCGAGGCCTTCAAGGGCCAGACTGTGAAGATGGTGCCCATCAGCGACTGCGCCCTGACCCGCAAGCAGGTGGAGAAGCTGCTCACCGACTGCGAGGTCCAGTCCGGCAGCAAGGCCTACTGGTTCAAGGTGGACGAAAACGGCCAGCTGGCCGGCGGCATCGCCAAGTTCGTCGCCCCGGTGGAGGCCGAGCTGGGCAAGATCATCGACCTGAAGCCGGGCACCCTGGTGCTGGCAGCCGCAGGCCAATACGCCACCAAGTCTGTGGGCGTGCTCATCAAGACCTTCGGCGCCGCCTGCGAAAACCACTTCGACAAGGAGCGCTATGAGTTCTGCTGGATCGTGGACTTCCCCATGTACGAGATCGGCGACGAGTCCGGCGAGCTGGAGTTCTGCCACAACCCCTTCTCCATGCCCAACGGCGGCATGGAGGTGCTGCTGAAGGCCGAGCGCGGCGAGATCGACCCCCTGGACATCTACGCCAACCAGTACGACCTGGTGTGCAACGGCGTGGAGCTCAGCTCCGGCGCTGTCCGTAACCACGACCCCGAGATCATGATCAAGGCCTTCGAGCTGGTGCGCCTGGGCGAGGAGGACGTGAAAAAGAAGTTCCCCGCCATGTACAACGCCTTCTGCTACGGTGCGCCTCCCCATGCGGGCATCGCCCCGGGCGTGGACCGCATGGTCATGCTGTTGGCCGGCGAAAGCTCCATCCGCGAGATCATCCCCTTCCCCATGAACAAGAACGCCCAGGACATCATGATGGGCGCGCCGTCCACCGTGGAGCAGAAGCAGCTGGATGAGCTGCACATCGCCATCGTGGGCGAGGTGGAGAAGGACGACTGATGGCCACCGTCAAGCTCTACTACGAAAACGCCTTTCTGCAGGACTTCACCGCCGTGGTGGAGTCCTGCGGGGCTGTGAAGGGCGGCTTTGCGGTGGTACTGGACCGCACCGCCTTCTATCCCGAGGGCGGCGGACAGCCCGCCGACCACGGCACGCTGGGGGATGCCCGCGTGCTGGACGTCCATGAGAAGGACGGCATCGTCACCCACCTGTGCGACCGGGCGCTGCCCGAGGGCGCGGAGGTCAGCGGCCATATCGACTGGGCGCGCCGCTTCGACCATATGCAGCAGCACTCCGGCGAGCACATCGTCTCCGGTATGCTGTGCAGCGCCTTCCACTGCGACAACGTAGGCTTCCACCTGGGCGCGGATACCGTGACCATCGACTACAACGCCGACATCAGCTGGGAGCAGGTGCAGGACATCGAACGCCGCGCCAACCGGTACATCTGGGAAAACCACCCCATCCACATCTGGTATCCCTCCCCGGAGGAGCTGGCCGCCCTGCCCTACCGCAGCAAAAAAGCCCTGGAGGGGCCTGTGCGCCTTACGGAGTTTTCCGGCGCGGACCTGTGCGCCTGCTGCGGCACCCATGTGGCCGCCAGCGGCCAGGTGGGCCTGGTGAAGTTCGTGGGCTGGCAGAAATTCCGGGACGGCGTGCGGCTGGAGCTGCTGTGCGGCCAGCGAGCGCTGGACCATCTCTCCGCCTGCTGGGAACAATCCCGCCAGATCGGGCAATCGCTGTCGGTAAAGCCGGAGGCGTCCTTTGCCGCCGTGGATCGGATGCAGTCCGAGCTGCTGGCCGCCAGGGAACGCGCCGCCGGATTGGAAGCGCAGGTCTTCGCCCACACAGCGGCGGAATACGCCGGCAAGGGCGACACCGTGCTCATCACCGCGCCGCTGGAGGGCGACGGTGTCCGCCGTCTGTGCGACGCCGTGGCCCAGACGTGCGGCGGCCGCTGCGCCGTGTTCGCCGGATCGGACGGGGCGTATAAGTACGCTGTCATCCACGCCGGACAGGATATCCGGCCGCTGGTGAAGGACATGAACGACGCGCTCCATGGCCGGGGCGGCGGACGGGACGGCTTTGCCCAGGGCAGCGCCGCCTGCACGGCGGAGGAGATCCGGGCCTTTTTCTCCCGCCGGTAAACTGCTTCGCTGCGCGAAATAATTTTGCGTTATTTCAACAAAAAACACCCCCGAAATGTGCAGAAAAAGCGCATTTCGGGGATTTCCTTTTATGGATATACATGATACAATAAGAGACACTGAATATTTCGCACAGAAAAGAGTGATACCTTGCCCGAAGAAAACAAGCTGGGCGTCATGCCCATTTCCAAGCTGATCTGGAATATGTCCCTGCCCATCATCGCGTCCATGCTGGTGCAGGCGCTGTACAACATCGTGGACAGCGTGTTCGTCAGCCGTGTCAGCGAGCAGGCGCTCACCGCCGTTTCGCTGGCCTTTCCCGCCCAGAACCTGATGATCGGTCTGGCCACCGGCACCGCCGTAGGCGTCAACGCCCTGATGGGCCGGGCACTGGGTGCCGGACAGCGTGAACGCGCCGACAAGGTCGCCAACCACGGCATACTGCTGGCGCTGGTGGGCTTCGTCATCTCCGCCGCTCTGGGCGCCACCTGCTCCGACCTGTTCTTCCGTTCCCAGACCCAGATAGAGAACATCATCCGCATGGGCAATGACTACCTGCGGGTGGTGACCATCGGCTCGCTGGGTATGTTCTGCCAGATCATGTACGAACGGCTGCTCCAGGGCACCGGGCGCTCCCTCCTCAGTATGTACACCCAGGGTCTGGGCGCCATCATCAATATCATTCTGGACCCCATCTTCATCTTTACCCTGAACATGGGCGTTACCGGCGCTGCCGTGGCCACCATCATCGGCCAGTTCTGCGGCTGCGCCCTGGCCATATACTTCAACCACAAGAAGAATACCGACATCACCCTGTCCATCAAGGGCTTCCGCCCCGACTTCCGGCTCATCGGCGAGATCTATGCCATCGGCCTGCCCAGCGTCATTATGATCGCCATCGGTTCGGTGATGACGTTCCTGATGAACAAGATACTCATCACCTACCATGCCGCCCACGAGACGGCGGCCACCGCCTTCGGCGCGTACTTCAAGCTGAATTCCTTTATCTTCATGCCCGTCTTCGGTATGAACAACGGCGTGGTGCCCATCGTCGCCTATAACTACGGCGCCCGGAACCGCAAGCGCATGGTGGAGACCATCAAGCGCGGCGCGCTGTACGCCTCTATCATCATGGTCTTCGGCACCGTCCTCTTCTGGGTCATCCCCGGCCCTCTGCTGAAGATATTTGACGCCACCGACACCATGCTCTCCGTGGGCATACCCGCCCTGCGGATCATCTCCATCAGCTTCTGCATGGCCGGCGCGTGCATCGCCCTGGGCGCCTCCTTCCAGGCGCTGGGCAGATCCCTGTACTCCATGATCACCTCCATCGTCCGCCAGCTGGTGTTCCTGATCCCCATCGCCTACGTGCTGGCCCGGTACGGCGCCTCCGTGGGCAACAGCGACCTGGTGTGGTGGAGCTACCCCATCGCGGAGGTATTCTCCCTGACACTGACGCTGTTCTTCTTCCGCCATCTGTACAAGACCGTCATCGCCCAGCTGCCCGAGGGCCGCGAATAAGAAAAGCGGAACTAAACCCCGCCGCGCTCCGTCTTAGTGGATAGAGGGCAGGCCCATCGCCCTCCCCGCCCCCAGGCGGCGTATATACACAAACAAATAGAGACAGAAAAGGAGGCTCGACCCCCATGAAGAAGTTTTTGGCATTTATCCTGGCCCTGGCCTGCGCCCTGTCGCTGATGGCCTGCGGCAAAAAGAACAACGACGACAAGCCCGACCCCGATCCCGCGCCGGACCCCCAGCCCACCGTCACCACCGCCGAGTTCACCCACGGCTATGTGGACATGGCGCTGGACCTGCCTGAGGGCTGGAGCTGGGAGCAGGTGTCCGACAACGGCACCGATAAGACCGAGGGCATCCGCTTCTACAAGACCGATGACCCCACCGTCAGCTACACGCTGCTGTGCTGGACGGGCGGCTACGGCATCTGCGGCACCGGCGTCACCAGTGAGGAGATCACCCTTGCCAACGGCATGAAGGTCTGGCAGCACACGGAGGAGAACACGGAAAAGGGCACCATGGTCATGGCGGACATCTTTTTTGAGGACGTACCGGGCAGCTATGTGGCTTCCCCCTCTGAGACCATGACCACCGAGGTGTGGAACGCCAACCGCGATGCGCTGCTGTCCATTCTGGGCACCGCCCAGATCGGCCGCAAGAGCGTCAGCCAGCAGGCCGCCATCGACGCGGCCAAGGCCCAGTACACCGGCGCGTACGACCAGGTGTACGCCACCTATGACGTCACCTCCGGCGCGTGGACGGTGAGCTTCAGCAAGAGCGCCGCCGGCGCAAAGACCGACCGCCTGGTGGTGGATGCCGCCGGAAAGGTCATGGCCGCCGGAAAGTAACCGAAAACAGCCGAAAACCGCCGCAGCTGCGGCGGTTTTTGCTTTGCGTGCTTGACAACCACCCCGAAACGTGCTATTCTTTTCCCGATACAGGCGATGACGGGCGTGGCGGCCCTGAGCCGCGGGAGGAAATGCCCGCCGGAAGCCCCGTTACCGGCAGAAGAGTGTGGAAGTATCCAAATTCAGGTGGAACCACGGACTATGTTTAGTTCGCCCTGAGCCTTACCGGCTCAGGGCGTTTTTTTGTTGCAAAAACACTTCATATAGGAGGAACCTCACCATGAAAAACACCGAAAAAACGATGGACAAGATCGTCGCCCTCTGCAAAAACCGCGGCATCATCTTTGCCGGCAGCGAGATCTACGGCGGCCTGGCCAACACCTGGGACTACGGCCCCCTGGGCGTGGAGCTGAAGAACAACATCAAAAAGGCCTGGTGGAAGAAATTTGTCCAGGAGAACCCCTACAACGTGGGGCAGGACGCCGCCATCCTCATGAACCCCCAGACCTGGGTGGCCAGCGGCCATCTGGCGGGCTTCTCCGATCCTTTGATGGACTGCAAGGAGTGCAAGGAGCGCTTCCGCGCCGACAAACTCATCGAGGACTGGTGCCACGAGAACGGCTTTGAGCTCAGCAAGCCCATCGACGCCTTCTCCCAGCAGGAGATGAAGGACTTTGTGGAGGAGCACAACATCCCCTGCCCCAGCTGCGGCAAGCACAACTTCACCGATATCCGCCAGTTCAACCTGATGTTCAAGACGTTCCAGGGCGTCACCGAGGACGCCAAGAACACCGTCTATCTCCGTCCCGAGACGGCGCAGGGCATCTTCACCAACTTCGTCAACACCCAGCGCACCACCCGCCGCAAGCTGCCCTTCGGCGTCTGCCAGATCGGCAAGTCCTTCCGCAACGAGATCACCCCGGGCAACTTCATCTTCCGCGTCCGTGAGTTCGAGCAGATGGAGCTGGAGTTCTTCTGCAAGCCCGGCACCGACCTGGAGTGGTTCAACTACTGGCGCACCTTCTGCCACAACTGGCTGCTGGGCATCGGATTGAAGGATGAGAACCTGCGCCTGCGTGACCACGACCCCGAGGAACTGTGCTTCTACTCCAAGGCCACCACGGACTTCGAGTTCCTGTTCCCCTTCGGCTGGGGCGAGCTGTGGGGCGTGGCGGACCGCACCGACTACGACCTGACCCAGCACCAGACCGTGTCCGGCAAGGACCTAACCTACTTCGACCCCGAGACCAACGAGCGCTACATCCCCTATGTGGTCGAGCCGTCTCTGGGCGTGGAGCGCAGCGTCCTGGCCGTGCTGGTGGACGCCTACGACGAGGAGGTCGTGGACGCGGAGAAGAACGACGTCCGCGTGGTGCTGCACCTGCACCCGGCCCTGGCCCCCTACAAGGCCGCCATCCTGCCCCTGAGCAAGAAGCTCTCCGAGCCCGCCCGCAAGATCTACGAGGACCTGTCCAAGGAGTGGATGCTGGACTTCGACGAGACCGGCTCCATCGGCAAGCGCTACCGCCGCGAGGACGAGGTGGGCACGCCCTTCTGCATCACCGTGGACTTCGACACCGTGGGCGACGCCGAGCACGCCGGCGACAACTGCGTCACCGTCCGTGAGCGCGACACCATGGAGCAGGTGCGTATCCCCATCAGCGAGCTGAAGGCCTATCTGGCCGAGAAGCTGGCCTATTAAGCGTAAAAAAAAGAAAGCCCCGCGGGGCTTTCTTTTTTTGCTCACATATCCATGACCTGAAGCTCACTTTCGTCCACCTTGCGCAGGTCTTTCTTGTTCATCATGTCGTACATACAGGGCACCACGAACAGCGTCATCAGCGTGGCGTACAGCAGTCCGCCGATACAGACCACGGCGATGGGCTGCATCAGCGCCGTGCCGGCGTTTTTCGCCGTGGCGGTGACGATCAGGCCCAAAATCGTGGTCAGACTGGTCATCAGGATCGGCCGCAGGCGGGTCACGCCCGCGTCGATGATCGCCTCCCGGCGCTCCATGCCGGACAGCCGCTGCTGGTTGATGTAATCCACCAGCACGATACCGTTGTTGACGATGATGCCCACCAGCATCACAAAGCCGATCAGGCTGATGACAGATACCTCGATCCCCGCGATCAGCAGGGCCAGGAAGCCGCCGGTAAAGGCCAGCGGGATGGTAAACATGACGATGAACGGGGATTTCAGCGACTGAAACTGTGCCACCATGATGAAGTACACCAGCACCACGCCCAGCAGCAGCATCAGCAGCAGCTGGCTCATGGCCTCCATGATCTGCTCGTTCTCTCCGTTGAATTCCGCGGTGACGCCCTCCGGCAGCGTCAGACCGCTGACGGCCTGCTGCGCCGCGGAGGTCACGTGGGTGACGTTGTAGCCATCGGCGATGGCGGCGGTCACGGTAACGCACCGGCGCTGCTGGTCACGGGAGATGGTGTTCATGGACACCGTCTCCGTCACGGTGGCCACATCGCCCAGCTTGAAGGTCTTGTCCTCCTCACTGCCGCCGGTCAGCTGCCCCGCGGCGCCGCTGCCGGTCATGCCTGAGGCGCCGCCGGTCATGGCGGAGGACGCGCTGCTCTCCGCCGACAGCTCCAGCTCCAGCAGGTTCTCCCGCTTGAGGACGCTGCCCTCCGCCGCGTCCACGGTCAGGTCCATGTCCTCGCTGTCCAGCGTCACATCAGAGACGCTGGCGCTGCTCTGCAGCGCCGCGGCGATCTGCATATACACCTGAGCCACGGTCAGACCCTTCTCCGCCGCCGCCTTCCGGTCGATGGTCACCTGCAGCGCCGGGGCCGAGGCGTCCAGCCCGTCGCTGACCTCGCCGACGCCCTCCACCTGTTCCAGCCGCCGGGCGATGGTCCGGGCGCTGCTCTGCAGATCCGTCATATCGCTGCCGAACACCTGCAGCGACACGCCGCTGCCGGTCATATAGCTCATCATACCGCTCATCACGCCGCTGGCCGTCACCTCACAGGGCAGGTCGGCACACAGCGTCTCGATCTCCTTCCCCGCCACAGAGCCGAAGGTCCCCTCCGGCATGGTGATGTAGCCCTCCACGTCATAGCTGCCGCCGGAGGCGCCGCCCATGTTCAGGCCGCCCATGGTGCCGCCGCCCATCATAAAGCCGGCGTCCTGCACGTCGTCCACAGTCATCACCCGCTCCAGCACCTCGTCGGCCAGCCGTACCGCCTCCTCGCGGGAGGTGTCCTCCGGCATGGTGATGGTCAGGGACAGGTTGTTCATATCCATCTCCGGCATAAAGGTAAAGCCGCGGCGCAGGCACGCGCCGGCACTGGTCACCAGCAGCACCAGCGACAGCAGCAGCACGCCGGCCTTGTGGTCCAGCGAAAAAGCGATGGCCTTCCGATAGGCGGGATAGACCTTGTCCAGCAGGCCCGGCTTCTGCACCATGGGCCGGCGCAGCATACCGCTGGCCATCGCCGGCACCAGTGTCAGCGCCACCAGCAGGCTGGCCAGCAGCGAGTAGGTGATGGTCAGCGCCAGGTCGGTGAACAGCTGGCGGGTCAGGCCCTCTACGAACACGATGGGCGCGAACACGCACACGGTGGTCAGGGTAGAGGCCGTCACCGCGCCCAGCACCTGGCCCGCGCCGGACACCGCCGCCTGAATGATGGTGGCGCCCTTGGCCCGCAGGCGGTAGATATTCTCAATGACCACCACGGAGTTATCCACCAGCATACCCACCGCCACGGCCAGACCGCTCAGGGAGATCATGTTGATGGTCACGCCGGTGAAGTACATAAGTACGATGGCAAAGATCACGCTGACGGGGATAGATACCAGCGTGATGACCGTTGGCCGCCAATCCCGCAGGAACAGGTACAGAATGACCACGGAGAACAGCGCGCCCCACAGCAGCGACGAGGTGATGGTCTCCACGATCAGGTAGATATAGTCGCCCTGGTCCATCAGCGGCGCGAAGGACAATCCCTCGTACTGGCCCTCCAGCTCCTCGAACCGTGCGCTGATGTTATTGGACACCTCCGCCGTGGCGTAGTTGGACTGCTTGGTAAAGGTGATGAGAATGCCGTTGTCGCCGTTGACCTTGGTGTACAGCTCCCCGGCGTTGTCCGTGACCACCACGGTGGCGATGTCGCCCAGTGTCACCGACTCGATGCCGTCCATGCCCAGGTCCAGCAGCACCATATCCTCCAGCTCCTGGCGGGAGGACACGTTCTCGCCCACGGATACCATGTATTTCACGCCGCTGTCGTCCTCAATGTACCCGGCAGGCATGGCGAAATTCTGTGCCGTCAGCAACTGGCTGACGGCGGAGATGGACAGCATCCCGCCCACGTCCGTCTGGTCGGCGATGGACTTGTACGCCTCGTTGATCTGGTCCATGCCGGCCTCGATCTGGGTCATGGCCTCATCCAGCTGTATCTGCGCCTCCGTCAGCTGGGTAATGCCGTCGATCAGGGAGAGCGTCAGGTCATAGACCTCACTGGTGACCTCCCGCTTCAGCTCGCCGCTTTCCAGATCCTGCATCAGCTTATCCAGCGTCGCGTTCAGCCGTTCCAGCGTCTTTTTCAGCTGCTCCAGCTCCTCCTGCCCGGGCACGGTGATGGGCGGCTCACCGGGATCCGGATCCGGGTCTGGCTCCGGGATCTGGCCCCGGGCCTCCTTCAGATATTCGTACAGCTTATCCACCGCCGCGCCCGCCTTGGCCGCCGCGCCGGCGGCAATGGCCTCCTTGGCCTCATCCAGCTGTGCCTGCCCCTTTTCCACCTGGTCCTTGGCCTTCTGCAGATCCAGCTTCGTCTTGTTCAGTTCGGTACGCACCGCATCCGCCAGCTTCTCCGACAGGGCGTCCAGCTTGGCCTCGTCCAGGATCACATGGGCCTCCCGGGTCACGGCGCCGCTGACCGAAATGCTGGCCACGCCGGACACGCCCTCCAGCTTGGGGGACAGCTCTCCGGTGACGAAATCGCTGAGCGCGTACACGTCCATGTCCTCCCGGGACACGGCGGCCACCATCACCGGCAGCATGGAGGGATTGATCTTCAGCACATAGGGGGCGGAGACGGTGTCGTCCCAACTGCCCTGCAATACGGAGATCTTCTGCTGGATGTCCACACTGATGGTATCCATATTGGCGCCGTCCTCGAACTCCAGTATGACCATGGATACGCTGTCCTGGCTGGTGGAGGTGACGGTCTTGATCTTATCCAGCGTAGCCATGGACTGCTCCACCGGCCTGGTGATGGACTGCTCGATGGACTCCGGGCTGGCGCCGGGATCAGAAGTGACGATGATGACATAGGGAAAGTCCATGTTGGGCAGCAGATCCGGCGTCATTTTCAGATACGCCACCACGCCCAGCACGATAATGCCCAGCACCGTCACAAAGATCGTCAGCGGTTTTTTCACGCTGAAGCCGGCCATACCCGTTCCTCCTTCTTCCGCCTGCAGCGCCCACGCGCCCAGGGTAAAACTGTAATAATGTGTAAGTGTACCATCCCCGCCGCCGACTTGCAAGCGGAACGGCGCAGAATTCACGAAATCGTTACAAATACAGGGTTTTTTCGAAAAAATAGTTCGGAGTTCGTAGTATTCTTTGCGCCGTCTTTACACGTCCGTACGATGAAAAACGCGGACGCACCTGCGTCCGCGTTTTTCGCAAATAAGAAAGAGAAAAGGGAAGAAAACAGCAAAATCAGCCGGTGCCCCGTTACAGCAGCGTGCACAGCAGGCGCAGCTCGGCGGCCAGCCACACCGGCATCAGCATGGCGGTGACACGGCACACGGGGTTGATGTTCCCCGTCAGCAGGCACACCAGCGTGAACGCCAGAATAACCGCGATCACAACAGCGGCGATCGCCTTTGCCGGGGAAGTCTTGGTTTTCGTGTTTGTCATAGGGAACAACTCCTTTTGCGTCGTTTCCCGTCGTTCCCCGTCGCACACAGACGTATCCCGTCGCTTTCCGTCGACCTATGTCGAACACGGACACATTTCGTCGCTTCCCGTCGCAATGTGTCGAATACCGTCCTATCCCCGCCGCAGCTGGCCCCGGATCAGCCGCGTCACCGCGTCTGCCAGCCACCCGATGGCCGGCAGGCGCTCCATGGCCTGTCCGTAGATACGCCGGGCGTCCGGCACCTCCCGGTCGCTTCCGGTGAACAGACACACCGGCAGCACGCCCCGCAGCCGCAGGGCCGCGGCCTCCGCCGCCGTGTCGTCCACGCCGCGCTTCCCGGTGTAGGCCCATCCGCCCAGGCCGTTGGGTATCCGCTGGTCGTCGTTGGGGCTGGCGTCCGAGAGCACCAGCAGCAGCGACTGCTCGCTGCGCCGCTGCCGCAGCAGCCAGCCCATGGCCCGCAGGGCCAGCCCGTCCCGGTTCCACCCCGCGGCCACATAGTCGAATACCCCCTCGTTCTGCTCCGGATGGTCATAGTCCCGCAGCACCCGCAGCACCGTGCAGCCGCTGACGGAGCAGAACGCCGTCACCCGCACGGGGATGCGGCACCGGCTCAGGCTCTCCGCGATGAGATACGCCTGTGTGGCCAGCTTCTCCTGCTGCCGGTTCTGCGAGGCCGAGCCGTCCAGCAGCAGGTCCACGGACAGCTCTCCCGGCTCCTGCGGCGACCGGCGGGAGAACACCCGCTCGTCCCCCAGCGCCCCGGTGCGCCAGGCCAGCTCCGGCCGCAGCCTCCCGGCGCGGCCCGTACCGCCCTCGTCCTCCGCCCGCAGCAGCAGCGTGTTCTGCAGCTTCTGCGTCAGCTGTGCGATGGCCAGCTTGTTTTCCACCAGATGCTCCTGATAATACGCCCGGTTCTTCTCCCGCTGCTGCCGGAAGTGGGCCGCGTCCCAGGCCGCGGGCGCGCGGCCCACCGGTTCGCCGCGGGTAAAGTGCAGCCGGCAGTTCTTGTGCACGCCGGTGCACAGGGTGCGCTCCGCCTCACTGAGCTGCCCCGGCGTCAGCATGGACGCGCCGAAGCAGTCCTCCACATACCGCCGCAGGATCGGCTCCGGCGTCCGGCCCTGCAAAAAGCTGAACAGCGTCTGCTTCTGCAGACCGCCGCTGCCGCCGGGCGCGTCATGTGACAGCGCCCGCAGGGCGTTGGGCCGCACAAAGTGCACGCCGCCGCTTTTGTCCCGCTTTCGGCCTACCCACGCCGCCCACTGGCGGTCGTCGGCGGCCCGGCGGGCGCGGCGGAACCATGTGTACAGCACGCGCTCCGTCCGCTGGATCAGCTGCACCTCCGTGCTGTCCCCCGGCGCGGCCAGCTCGTCCAGCAGCGGCGACAGGGCCGGGTCCTCCGGCTGTTCCAGCACGCGGCAGGCCCAGGCCCGGCGCACGGCGTCCCCGTTCATGCCCTCGGCCACCGGCGTCTGCGCCAGCAGCCGGCGGGCATAGTCCCGCCGCAGCGCCGGCAGCAGCGGCCGTTCCGCCGCGCCGCGGGCGAACACCGCCCCCTCCAGCATCAGGAAGAATATGTCCGTGTACAGTGCCTCCTGCGCCGACCGGTGAAACTCGTTCAGCAGCGGCCGGAACCGGTCAAAGTCGTAATACCGGCAGGCCAGGCCCAGCACCGTATTGCCGTACAGCTCGGCATCTCCCGCCCGGTCGAAGGTCAGCAGCTCCGGCTTGCGGGCATAGTCCCCCCAGCCGTTCCACACCTGATTTTCCGCCCGGCGCGTCTCTCTGTCCTGTCTGTCCATATCAGTCGAACAGCTTGTCCCGGGTGGCGTCCTTGGGCAGGCGCGCCCACACCGCGTCCGCCACCAGCTGGCGCTCAAAGGGCTCAAAGGCCTTGTTGATGATGCCCAGGTCCAGCGCCTGCCCGGAGGGTATCCCCTTCTCGATCAGGTGCAGTGCCGCCAGCAGTCCCCGCAGGTCCAGCGCCTTGGTGGATATCTCGCCGCTGTCGCACTTGGTCCGCAGGTCCCGGAACAGCGCCGTCAGCTGCTCGGCCCACTCCCGCTTCAGGGTGGGGAAGCTGCGCCGCAGCAGCTTCTGCAAATTCTCGTCGGAGATCACCGGCATATCCACCACCACGAACCGGCTCACCAGCGCCTCGTTCAGCTCACGGGTGCCGGCGTAGCCGTAGTTCATGGTGCCGATGAACCGCGCCGCGTCGTCCAGCTGTATGCGCTCATACCCCGGCACGTCGATGACGCGCCGGTGGTCCAGCGTGGCGTGCAGCACGGCCAGCGCCTCGTTCTTGGCCATGTTCACCTCGTCCAGCACGCCGAAGCCGCCCAGCCGCGCGCAGGCGCACACCGGTCCCTCCCGGAACACCACCTGCCCGTCCTTCAGCGTGTCCGCGCCGATCAGAGCCGCCGCGTCCACGTTCACATACATGGACACGTCCCACACCGGCCGTCCGAACAGCGCCGCCAGGTCCTCCGCCAGCACGTTCTTGCCGGTGGCCTTCGGTCCCGCCAGCAGCAGGTGCTCGCCGCACAGCAGTGCCGCCGCCGCGCTCTCCCATACCTCCCTGCCGTAGTAGAGATACTTCGGCACGGGCACGCGCTCCTGCGCCTCCGGCGTCAGGGGATGAGCCTCCCGGAAGCGGCGTACCTCGTCCAGCAGGCCGCTGTCCACGCCCTCGTCCCGCAATTCCTTCCAAATATCCATAGACTCGCCTCATTTCATCTCCGGATGATGCCAAATTATACTCCCGCCGCCCGCTAAGTGTCCGTTAAGGATGTGCGGTCCGTCCCCTTTGTCATATCCGCCCGCGTTCCGCCATATAGATAGAGCACAACGGCATGGGAGTGTTGCGTTATGCGAGACGATCTGGAGCAGCGGGCCAAAGAGCTGGCCCTGTACATGATAGAGAACCGGACCACCGTCCGCGCCGCCGCCAAGAAGTTCGGCGTCAGCAAATCCACCGTACACAAGGACCTGTCCGAGCGTCTGGCCCTGTGCGACCGGGCGCTGTACACACAGGTAAAGGCCATACTGGACGAAAACCGTTCCCAGCGGCACATTCGCGGCGGAATGGCCACGCGGCGCAAGTATAAGGGGATATGAAAAAAGGGACGGCGCCGCCGTCCCTTTTCCCGTATAAACCAAAACGGACACCCTTGCGGATGTCCGTTGCGTTTGGTCATTAGCCAATGTTGTTCAGCTTCAGCGTCAGCGCGCTCTTCTTGTGGGCCGCGTTGTTCTTGTGCAGCAGACCCTTTGCAGCAGCCTTGTCGATCGCCTTGACCGCCACCTTGTAAGTGCCCTCGGCCTCGGTGCGATTGCCTTCAACGGCAGCAGCCTCGAACTTCTTGATAGCAGTCTTCAGTGCGGACTTATTGGCTTTGTTGCGAGCATTTCTCGTCTCTGCCACCAGAACACGCTTCTTAGCAGACTTGATATTCGGCAAACCAAACACCTCCCCGACTTGAATTTTTTGTGCAGCGAAAATATACACTTCCACGCAGGATGATATTTTAGCATCTTTGCCTGAAAAATGCAAGACTTTTTTGCAATTTCCGCGGCAGTTTTTGTATAAAAGCGATTTCACCGGCCATGCTACCCAAAAGCCACAATATTTTGTGTTCAGAAGGGAGCGTTGACCACTACTATGAACCTCTCGCGTACCGATCTGGCCGTGGAAACAGCGGAGGCGCTGCCCACCGGCCGGGATATGTTTGCCCCCGGCACCGGCGTCACCAAGTCCGAATGCCTGCTGTGCGGCTGTCCCGTCACCCGCATCCATGTCCATACCCCGGCGGGCGCCCGGGCCATCGGCAAGCCCGAGGGCCGCTATATCACCATCGACCTGCGCCCCGCCCTGTCCCGTCAGGAGGCGCTGACCGGCCGGGCCGCCCTCTGTCTGTGCCGCGAGCTCCGCGCCCTGCTGCCGCCGCCATCGGGCGGTCCCGCCCTGGTGGTGGGCCTGGGCAACGACGCCATGACCCCCGACGCCGTGGGGGCGGCGTCGCTGGAGCACCTGCTGGTCACGCGGCACATGGTCCGTTCCATGCCCCGGCAGTTCGGCGCGCTGACGCCGGTGGCGGCCCTGGCCACCGGCGTGCTGGCCCGCACGGGGGTGGAGACGCTGGAGCTGATCCGCGGCGCGGCGGACCGCCTGCACCCCTCGGTGGTCATCGCCATCGACGCGCTGGCCGCCCGCAGCCGTCACCGGCTGTGTGCCACCGTGCAGCTGGGGGACACGGGCCTGATCCCCGGCAGCGGCGTAGGCAATCACCGCAAGGCAGTCAACGCCCGGACGCTTGGCGTGCCGGTCATCGCCCTGGGCGTCCCCACGGTCATCGACGGCGCGGCCCTCTGCGGCGACGAGGACGCCCCGCCCTCCGGGTTGTTTGTCACGCCCCAGGACATCGACCGCCGCGTCCGTGAGCTGGGCCGGCTCATCGGCTATGGCGTCACCCTGGCGCTCCAGCCCGGCCTGACGCCGGAGGATGCAGCGGCCCTGCTGGGATAGTCCTTGCAAAATCCTCCCCGACGCGGTACAATAGGACATCAAAACTTCGGAACGGGAGGTATCGCACATGGAATTCAACCCCCAGATACAGCTGGCCGGCCTGCTGGAGTGGATGGCCGAGCAGATGAATGCCTGCCACGGCAAGACCGCCGTCATCGGCATCTCCGGCGGCAAGGACAGCTCCACCGTGGCCGCCCTGGCCGTGGCCGCCTATGGCCGCGAAAACGTCCTCGGCGTCCTCATGCCCGACGGCGTCCAGCCGGACATCGACTACTCCCAGGCACTGGTGGAGCACCTGGACCTGCCCCACACCACCATCAACATCCACGCCGCTGTTCAGGGCGTGCTGAACGAGATGGAGAAGGCGGGCCTGACCCCCAGCCGCCAGACGAAGGTCAATCTGCCCAGCCGCGTCCGCATGGCCACCCTGTACGCCGTGGCCCAGTCCGTAGAGGGCGGTATCGTCATCAACACCAGCAACCTCAGCGAGGACTGGGTGGGCTACTGCACCATCTACGGCGACAGCGCCGGCGCCTTCTCCCCCCTGGGGATGTACACCACCGAGGAGGTCGTCGCTCTGGGCCGTCAGCTTGGCCTGCCGGAGAAGTTCCTCATCAAGCCGCCGTCCGACGGCCTCACCGGCCTGACCGACGAGGACAATCTGGGCTTCCCCTACCGCGCGGTGAACGAGTACGTCCGCCGTGGCGTGGTGGACCCGGCCATCAAGGAGCGCATCGACGCCCTGCACCGGGCCAGCCGCTTCAAATTCCAGACCCTGCCGGTCTACCACAACGGCCTGCCCATGGCGCTGACCGACGAGACCGATTATTATAACTGAGCCCCGTTTCCTTTTGTGCGCCTTTTTTCTCTCCGCCTTTTGAGAATACAGGGCTTTGGATCCTTCCGGAACACAAAGGCACACCATGACTGACTCAAAAGTATACAAAAGAGCACATAAGCAGCACATGCAGAGGACAACCAGGTAAACGCTGCGTAAACCAAAAAGCAAGCAAACATACGTTGCCGAAAGCGAAAAAAAGCAGAAACACCCCGGCCGAATGGCCGGGGTGTTTCCGTGTGTTTGTGTTAGGAGAGAGAGAAAATCACATCAGGAAGTGTTGTTCCTTTGGATGATGCTATAATACCCTCTAATTTTGGCCGAATCTTGAAGCGGCCATGAACAATTTGTGAATTCTGCCTTTTGCGCCGTGTTTTTTCCACAGCAGACAGCGCATTTCACTGAAACTTTCTGCTCTCGGCCACAGCCATCTGGTCGCAGCGGTTGTTTTTTTCGTTCTCCGCGTGGCCCTTCACCCAGTGGCAGCGTACCTCGTGAATATCGGTCAGCGCCAGCAGCTGCTCCCACAGGTCCGGGTTCAGCGCCGGTTTTTTGTCGCTCTTCACCCAGCCCCGCTGCTGCCAGCTTCTGGCCCAGCCCTTTTCCAGCGCGTCGATGACGTACTTGCTGTCGCTGTACAGCTCCACCACGCACGGCTCCTTCAAAAGCCGCAGCGCCTCGATGACGGCGGTGAGCTCCATGCGGTTGTTCGTCGTGCTCGCCTCGCCGCCGGATAGCTCGCGCTCGTGCGCACCGTATTTGAGCACCGCGCCCCAGCCGCCGGGGCCGGGGTTGCCCGAGCACGCGCCGTCGGTATAGATAATGACCTGTTTCATGCGTTTCCTCAATAAGAGCTGATCTCGAGCGATGCATCGTCCTCGCCCGGCGTGATCGAACGAATTTCGACCGTGTACTTCATTTCCGGCGAGACGACGATCTCGACGCGGTCGCCGACCTTTTTCCCCAGGATGGCCTTGCCGACGGGCGATTCCTTGCTGATGAGGCCCTTGAGCGCGTTCTGCCGCAGGGTGGTCACGAGCTGGATGTTCTGCTCTTTCCCCAGTTTTTCGTTATAGAGCGTCACGTGGTCAAAAAGGCCGACGGTGCCCTCTTTTTCGTTCACTTCGATGACCTTCGCCGTCGCGATCATGCGCTCCAAGTAACGGATGCGGCTCTCGTTGCGGTTTTTCTCCTGCTTGGCGACCTTGTACTCGTAGTTTTCGCTCAAGTCGCCGAACGCGCGCGCCGTCTGCACATCTTCGATGAGCTTGGGGCGAAGCTCCAAACGGCGGTGCTCCAGCTCTGCCTTCATCTTGTCAATGTCGACCTGTGTCAGTTCGTCATACATGGTGTATTCGCTTCCTTTTATTTTGCTTACCCTCTGCTCTGCGCGTGCGCCTTCTTGACGCGCGCGACGCGCTGAGCGTATTCCTCGCGGTCCAGAATGCCCGCGTCATATAAGACCTTCAAACTCTCAAGCCGGTCCTCGCAGCTGTCCATGTGGACAGAATGCACCTCGCCGCTGTCGGCCTGCTTCCTGCGCGCGATCTCCCAGCGCTTTTCGCTGCTCTTGCGCTCCTGCGCGGCCAGATTCTTGTGGAAGTCGCGGATCTGTACGCCGCTCGGGCGCTTTTTGCTTTCGCGCTCTTTTGCGCGCATCGTGTCGAGGTCATCAAGCGTGCGGTTGGCCTTTTTGATGAGCTCGTCGGGCGTCGACGAAACGCTGCCCGTTTCCCGATCATTGACCTTTTTGTCCTCGTTGGCGACAGCCGCCTTAAACCCCCAGACAAGTGCGATGATAATAAGGATCAAAACTTCTCCCATTGTCCGCGCTCCTTTCTCTTACAGCCGGTCCAGAATGTCCCTGCGTTTTTCCTGATACTCCTCTTCCGTGATGAGGCGGCGGTCGTAAAGGGTCTGCAACTCCTCGAGCCGCACCTCCGCATCGGATTTTCTTTCCTTTGCGCCATCGTCCGACTCGTCGGTGATCTCGTAGCCGCCGTTGTACTTCACAACGCCCGCCGCCAGCAGAAAATTGTAGATGCCCATGCCGAAGGCCATCAGGCACCAGATGGCCTTGAAGCCGATCATCGCGCCGATGCTCGGAATGGTAAACAGGCCGAACACGCCCATCGCGCACGCGATGACGCCCGACAGAATGCTCGCGCTTTTGCTGGGCTTATAGTGGATGTTTCTTCTCATGGTGACCTCCCTTTATTTTCTTTTCTCTTTCAAAGGAAATGCAGCGCGTCACACTGCTGCATAGCACACCCCCCATTTTCTTTCCCGAGAAAGAAAACGGGCGGTGTG
>OLWH01000259.1_pt1 | contig 27770 bp, 20 predicted proteins | sample 1673381 | NCBI WGS metagenome assembly OLWH01 (sample SAMEA103958110, study PRJEB25191) | human gut metagenome | reverse complement strand
ATTTTATTTGGCGGCTTACGCCGCCAAACTCTGCGAGGCTTTTTTGACAAGCTGAGCTCCCCTTTCAGGGGAGCTTTTTTATAGATAGCTTTTGATGGTCGAGATCAGGATATCTCCTGCCACCACCCGGTCCTCGGCGGCGAAGCCTTCGGCGAAATTGTCGGAATAGAGCACCTGGGCGTTGGGCGGGAACTCATCGTCCCCTTCCCAGACCATGATCTGCATCCGGTAGGGGCCGATCAGATCGAACTGGTAGCCCGCGTCGCCGTGCTTTAGCGGCACGGCCCCCATTTTCTCGGCGGCGGCCTTGAAGGCGGCCACCCGGGTGCCGAAGGTGAAGGCGGCCCGGGTCAGAACGCGGCCCGTATAGGGCTTGATGTACATCTCCCCCCAGGGCATCTCCCGGAAGGTCTTCCACTCCCCGCCGAAGGCCACCTGCTTGCTCTCCAGCAGGTAGCGCAGCAGGAAGGTGCGGGTGGGCAGGGGCGGCAGGGCCCCGCCGTCCTTGGCGGAGAATTCGCAGCCGGGGTAGGTAATGGAGAAGCCTCTGCCCAGCAGGGTCACCTGAAAGGCCCCGCCGTCAAAGCCCACATCCGGCAGCCGCTCCAGGACCTCCCGGGGGTTCAAGTCCTTGAAGAGGGCCTCATAGTGGGCAAAGGGGACCTCTTCCTTGTGATTTTCAATTTCCAAATTTCAAGCCTCCTGTACGCTGTGGGGGAACAGCCGGGAATCGGTATGGGGGATGAAGCAGGCGGCCACGAAGGCATCCATATACCCAGGATGGGTGCTCAGCTCCAGATAGGTCATGTTGGAAGCCACCTCGGCGGTCTTGGCGTTGGCCTCGTCGCTCATGACCATGGCGTAAGCGCCGGTCAGGGAGGAATTGCCGATGTAATGGAATTTTTCCAGGGGCACATCCGGGAACATGCCGATGTTCACCGCATTGCCCATGTTAATGCCGGAGCCAATGCCGCCGGCAACGTACACATCGTCAATGCCGTCCACCGTCATGTCTACGCTCTTAAGAAGCGTGTCAATGGCGGAGAAAATAGCGCCCTTGGCACGGATGAAGTTGTCGATATCTACCTCGTTGATGGAGATCTCCCGCTCGGTCTCGCTTTCGCTGGCCTCCGCCAGAACGTAGCGGCCCATACCGTGGTGGTCCCGGCGGATGCGGTCGCCTTCCTTGACGAACAGGCCCTTGGCGTTGATCATGCCGCAGCGGAACAGCTCGGAGATGATATCGATGATGCCGGAACCGCAGATACCCACGCACTTTTGACCCGGGTCGCCTACGATGGTCAGGGTGGGCTCCATGGTGTTCTTGTCGATGGTGCAGGCCTCAATGGCGCCGTCGGTGGCGCGCATACCGCAGGAGATGTCGCCGCCTTCAAAGGCAGGACCGGCGGAGCAGGCGCAGCTCATCAGGAAATCCCGATTGCCGAAGACGATTTCGCCGTTGGTGCCCAGGTCGATGAACAGGCTCATCTCGTCCCGGTCCCAGATGCCGGAGGCCAGGGTACCGGCGGTGATATCGCCGCCCACGTAGGAGCCGATGTTGGGGGCAATCAGCACCTGGGCCAGGGGGTTGGCAGGGAGCTTCACGTCCCCGGCCAGCAGCCCATCCCAGTGGAAGAAGCTGGGAATATAGGGCTCCATGCGGACGGACTGGGCGTCCACACCCACAAACAGGTGGTTCATGGTGGTGTTGGCGCCTACGCACAGGCTGAGGATGCTCCGGGGGTCAAGGCCCGCAGACTTGCACAGGCCCGCCATAATGGGGGTCAGGGTCTCCTTGATAATGGCATCCTGGAGCTTTTTCTTGCCGCCGGGCTTGCCCTGCTCAATGATCCGGTTGATGACATCCGCGCCATAGCGAATCTGGCCGTTGCCGGAGGAGCCCTTGGCCAGGATCTTGCCGCTGGTCAGGTCCGTCATAACCATGGTGACGGTGGTGGTGCCGATATCAATGGCGCAGCCGTAAATGCCCGTGTTTTCGGGGCTGCAAATCTCCATGCAGGTGAAGGTCTTGCCCTCCAGGCGGCCCTTGACGCAGACCGTGAAATTGTTCTCCCGGAGAACGGCCGCCATGCGGACCATGACCGTATGGGGGATCTTCACGGTCTCCACACCCAGGGCCTCTTCAATGGCCCAGGTCAGGCGCTCGTTGTCCGGCATGGTGTCGTCCAGGCTGGGCTCCGCCATGGTGAGCACCACGCTGCGGTAGGAATTGGTAAAATGAATGCCGCTCTTCTTCAAATCCTCCTGGGCCTTGTCAAAGATGGCAACCTCCTTGGGGGAGGACAGGTCCGCCGTCTTCATCCGGCTCTGGTAGGCCGAGGCAATGTCCGGCACAAAAACGGTGCAGTCCCCTGCCACCTTGGAAGAGCAGCTTAAGCGCCAGCCCTGGGCATACTCCTCATCGGAAATATGCCGGGTCTGGATGCTGTCCAGCTCTCCGGCGGTGAGCTTCACCCGGCACTTGCCGCAGGAGCCGTTGCCGGAGCAGGGCGCGTCAATGGCAACATTGGCACGGCGGGCCAATTCCAGCAGGTTATCCCCTACATTGCACTCGGCGGTAACGGGCTTTCCGCCTTCGATATCAAATACGACCTTGGGCATGGGTGTTACCTTCTTTCTTCATAGTTTTCTACCGTACAGTATAGCATGGTTCTTGTGAAATGTCCATAGAAATCAGTATTCTTTTATCGGATATGTTTTTTCATAGAAAATAGAAACAAATTGCAACTTGCATTGAGAATTTTTGTAGCAGGCTGCATTTTTTCTCAATATCCGCCCCACTGCGCGTATTGGAAAGCGCCCGGAAGGGGGATCCTTCCGGGCGCGCAGGGATATCAAATTACATCAGAGGCTCCAGGCCCAGGACAGGGTGACCCTTTTCGGTCAGCCAGTTCAGCAGCTCCTCGCAGTCGGTGGTGACGGTCTCGTCGGCCACCATGTCGGTGAAGTTGTCAATGCCGTACAGCTCCTTGGCAGTCTTGTTCAGCTTCTCGGCAACATCGTCCTTCAGCTCCTTGGGCATCCAAACGATCCGCTCAATGCCGCCCTCGGCAGCCACGAACTTCTTGGAGGAGATGAAGTGACGGCCGTGGCCCATGTAGCCGGGGGTCTGAACGCCGCCGCCGGTGCAGGAGGCCAGCTCGCCGAAGGTCATACCGGCAGGGGTCATGCCCTTGTATTCCCGGTTGACAATGATCACGCCGTTGGACATAGGCTCGATGCCGCAGATGCACTCGAAGCAGCCGCAGGAGGTCATGGGATCCTCCAGCAGGGAGTACAGCGTGACATTCTCCACAGCGCCGTGGGTGGCATCGGCCACAGCCTTATTGACGGACTCATACCGGCCGGTACGCTCATCCAGGCAGCCCTCCTTGAAGATGGGCTGGCAGGGGCCGTTGGGGTTCAGCTCGTTGGTGGCCTTGGCATCCAGCCAGGACACGGCACCGCACAGGCCCAGACGCTCGGGGGTGACCACACAGCAGTGGGCGGGGGCGAAAGACTGGCACAGAATGCAGGTATAGTAGCGGTCCACGGACTCGTCGGTCATAGAGGCCAGACGGTCGTCACGGGCATTGTACCGGGGCATAGCCATCTCGTCACGGAACTTCTCCGCCTCAGCGGCATCGGTGATCAGGGTCACCTGGCACTTATCCACAACGGCATCGAACTCGTCCATAATCATGACGTACAGGACTTCGGCAAAGTCCTTCAGCCGCAGACCCGCATCGTAGGCGGCGTTGCTCACACGGACACGGACCTGATTCCGCTGGCCGGTGTGCATGACACCCTCCATATAGTTGAACCAGGCGTGGAACTTCCGCTCGATGACGGACTCAAAGTCGGGCTGCATCTTCTTACCGGCAACCTCCACATAGGTTGCCAGAGCCAGATCCTTGGCCTGGTCAAAATCCGGTCCGATGATATTGATCTTATGGTCGGTAATTTCGTCCAGATTCCGCATGACCACCAGCTCGGCCGTGGGGTTCTTGGAGGACCACATCTCGTTGTGCATATCAGCCTTGCGGATGATCTCACCCTCGAAGGCAGCGGCAAAGGCCACGGGGATGGGCAGCTCCTTGACCTTGATCTTGATGCCCCGCAGCTCCAGGGACTTCTTGACGGTCTCATTGTGATCGGTGACGGATTCCAGCGCGCCGGGCACCTGGTTCTCGCCCAGGTCGATATCCACGACCACAGGGAAGCCCAAAGCAATGGCACCGGCACCGGCGGAGACCACCACAGAGTCAATGGCACCGAAGGTGTTCACAAAGGCAGGCACACGCTCCTTGGTGTACTTCAGCAGCTCTGCCAAATTGCCGGGCTGCACATTGCCGAAGATCAGAGCGGCACGGATGGCCACGGTGACCACATGGATCACTGCGGTGACATCGTGGCCCAGAGGAATGACACGCAGCTCCAGGCCCATCTTCACGCCGCCCTCGGCGCACTGCTCAATGCAGTCGCCCACCATAAAGGTCATAATGCCCTTGGACTGGTAGTCCTTGACAACCTTGACCACATCGGCGGGATTGTCCGCCTTACCCAGGACCACGGCCACACCGGGGATATCGCCGGTGACCAGAGGCACACCCAGGGAACGGATAATGGGATCGGGCACAAAGCCGATCCCGGAATCGTTCTCGTAGGGGTTGGTACCCTCCACGTATTTCAGGCCTTCAATAATCTCAGCGCCAACAGCGGTAGCAAGACCGGCGTTCAGGGCCTGGCCCAGATCCTCCTGATTGGTGATCAGGCTCTTCAGGACGCCCACACAGGCGGGCAGATCGCCCAGGGTCTTGACCTTCACGCCGGTAGCCGCGTAAATGGTCGGGAAGAAATAGGCAGTATCGGGGAATGCAATCTCCTTGTCTGCGCCATACTTGGCAATGGCATTGTTGACGGCATTCTCGGTCAGTCCGGCGACTGCATTGGAACCGCCATAAATCAGATCAGTTAATACACTCATAGAAATTCCCTCCTAAATCATCTGTGATTCTCCAAAATCACAGTGCGCGCGATAGAATGCTTTCTACCGTCCGCACCGGGGTCTTGCGTGACAAATCGCGGCACGCAGGAACACGAGTTGACAGTTTACAGTGTACAGTTTACAGTTGTGGTGTCCCTTCGGGACAATTTTTAAATCATCTTGATCCATTTCCGAAGGAAATTCCTTAACTGTCAACTGTCAATTGTCAACTGTCAACTCGTATACGGCTCCCCAACTGCAAAAACGCAAATGGCGGAGGAGGGAGAATCCCTCCCCCGCCGGGAAAGTCAGTGACGCATCACGCTGCGCTTACAGCTCCAGGTAGGAGTCGGAGTACAGAACGTGGTTCTTGAAGATGTCGCAGGACTTGATGGTCTCCATCAGGCGCAGGTCGCAGGGGTTGACGATGGCAGAGGTCAGGCCCTGCATCATAGCCATAGCAACCAGAGCGGAGTCCATGATGGGCCGCAGAGTCTTGGGTGCGCCGTTGGAGTTGTTGGACAGACCGCCGGTGGACTTCAGGCCCTCGTCGGCGAACATCTTGATGGCGTTCAGAACGTCCATCTGCTTGTCCTGCATACCCTTGACGACCAGGAACAGGGGGTCGAACCACAGGTCGGTAGCGTCCATGCCCAGGCTCATGCCGCGCTCGAGCATATTGTGGCAGTGCTTCATGCGCTCCTCGTTGTCCTTGGCAATGCCGTCGGCAGAGCAAAGGGCGATACAGATCGCATCGTTGGCAGCAGCCAGGTCAATGTAGGAGATACGGGAACCGGCATCAGCAGAGTTGACGATGGGCTTGCCGTTGGCACGGTTGTAGACCTTGATACCGGCCTCGATAGCCTTCTTGTTGGCGGTATCCAGAGCCAGAGGCACATTGTCGAAGTTCTCCTGCAGCAGCTTGACAGCCCACATCATACGCTCGGGGCCATCCTTTTCGGCAGGTCCGATGTTAACGTCCAGATAGGTGGCACCGGCAGCGATCTGCTCGGCAGCACGCTTCAGGATAGGAGCGGGATCCCGCTCGTCCATAGCCTTGCGGATAACGGGAGAGATGCAGTGGATCCGCTCGCCGATGGTGACGAAGGTCTTGGACTCGGGGTTGTAGCCCTTGTACTTGACGCCCATGTCCACCTTCTCGATGGCGGGCACCTTGGTAGCCAGCAGCTCCTCGAAGGACAGCTCCTTGACCTCTTCCTTGGGGGCATTGGCGGCCTTGGCAGCGGCCTCGGCGGCAGCGGCGGCGGCAGCGGCCTCGTACTCCTTATCCTTCATGTACTTGGGCAGCTGAACGGCCTCGGTAGGACCGACGACCACGTTCCAGCCGGGCAGCTTCTCGGCGATCTCGCCCTTCATAACGGCAACCTTGCCGGGGATGATCAGGGTACGGTTCTTGATCTTGTTCTCGATGTCCAGATCGGCGAAGGTCTTCTTCACGGAGGTGGAGGAGAACTTACCGGCGGCCCAGGCAGTCAGAACGGACATACCGGAGGCATCGGTGATGATCAGGTTCACAGGCTGGTTGGAACGCTCCAGCTCGCCGGAAACCAGGAAGTAGGTCAGAGCGAAGTCAACGGTCAGCGCGCAGGGGCTGTTCTCGTCGGCGCCGTTCAGAGGATAGATCTTGGACTCCACCTTCATGGGCTTCTGGGGATCGGTGAAGATGTTCTGACGCAGGCCGTACAGAGGCAGAGCCTGAGCATAGGTCATGTTGTCCAGAACGATGATGGAGGCGTACTTCTCGGTGAACATAGCAGCGTAAGCGGTCTCCAGGTGCATATCCCCACCGCAGAGCTTGGCCAGGTTCACGATGGAGGGATAACCGAAGGAGCGGTCCCCGTCCTTGATGGCGGTACGGCGGACCAGAACGGCATTGGCCAGGGTCTCCTTGGCGGTCTTGCCGGTGACATCCAGAACCAGGTTCTTGTTGCCGGCGGCTTCCAGCTTCTTCACGGTGTCGTACAGGTCGGAGATGCTCTCGGCCCAAACGCCCAGAACAACGCCATTCTCCTTGGCGACTTCGTTCATAGCCTCCCAGTTGGCAGGGGTAGCGCCGTCCAGGATGGGCCCCGAGTCCTTGCACACAGCCAGAGCGGCCTTGGCGCACTCCACATCCCAGCACTCCAGGATCAGGTCCCGGCCGGTGGCAGCGGCCTTCTCCACCAGCTTGGTATAAGCGGCGGCATCGGTGCCGGCGTTGCGCACGAAGATGGTCTCCACGTACATCCGCTCGCCGATACGCTCGTAGTCGATCTTGGCCATGTCGGCCAGCTTCTTGTCAACCTCCTCCTCGGTCATGCAGGTGCACACGGGGACGGAGTACAGGTTCTTATTGACCAGGGTCTTCTCGTGACGGAACATAACGGTCTCGCCGCCCAGCTTGTGATCCTTACCGAAGGTAATGGTCTTCATAGCGGGGGCAGTGGCCTCGTTCAGCATTGCCTTTGCGTCCTCAGAGAAGTAAGGGCACTTATCAATAGAAATCGCGCCCTGGGCCACCTTCATGCAGAATGCCATACAGGTGGGGCTGCCGCACTCCTTACAGTTCTTCTTAGGAGACAGCTTAAAAATGTCCAGACCTTTCAAAGCCATGATATGTATCCTCCTTCCGCTTAAACAAGCTCGTTGATGAACTTCTTGATGGTGGCTACAGCGGCAGGATGACGCATAATGACAGCGTCGGCACCGCCGGTCAGGTCAGCAGCGGCGGTGGCAACTTCCATGCCGATCGCACGCTCTTCCTGATCGCCCCAAGCGGGTTCATCTTCAGCGGAAGCAGTGGACTCCTTCACGCCCCAGCTGTCGGGAGACACGGGAGCGATGATGGGCATCTGCAGGTCAGCGTCGGACTGGTCCAGAGCGGCCAGACGGACGCGGTCCAGGGTGGAGGCGACGTACTCGTAGCCGTAGCCCACGGCTGCGGTACCGACGTTCATCACAATGGACTCAGCGGGAACGGTCAGGCCCTTGAGCATGATGTTCAGCTGCTTGGCCAGGTTGATGTCGTCAGCGGTCTCAGCGCCCACCTTCTGGCCGTAAGCCAGAGCGACGGAAGCGCCGACGGTCTTGTAGTCCTCGCTGCGGGCAGACAGAACCAGGATGTTCTTGCCCTGCAGGGCCTCGGCGACCTTGCTGAACAGCTCGCCGTCCTTCTCGATGTTCTTGCAGCCCATGATCACGATGGGCATGGAGACGGCACCGGCAACGGCCTTGGCATCGTTAACGCAGTCGGCAACGGAGCGGTTGGCACCGTTGGGGTCTGCAGACTCGAAGTGCAGGCACAGGAAATCCGCACCTTCCATGGTCTCTGCCTTCTTGGCATAGTCCACCATGGTGGTGCAGCCGGCGTAGAACTCGCTCAGGCCTGCGGACTTCCATTCGCCGGCCAGGTCGGAGATCTCGACACCGATCTTCGGTGCATGCTCAATGGGTGCATCGAAGGTGTAGAAGGGCAGCACGTTCTGGCCGCCGATGACAACTGCCTTATCACCGGTGCCCAGGGTCACGGCATTGATCTTGCCGCGGTAGGGCTGCTTCTTAGGTTCGAAAGACATTACAATATCCCCCTTAATAGATTTATGAATGATAAAAGAAGCGTTTGCTTCGAGTATCTATGGTTTACAGTCCCAGGTTCTCCATCAGGCGGCCCACGGCGGCCTTCATGGGAGAATCATCGGGAAGCTTGGCGGAAGGCTCGCCGTTGCAGTCGCAGCGGTACACGCCGTCATCCTGGGGCAGAACGCCGAACAGCTTCAGTCCGTGGCGCTGGATTTCCTCCTGAACGCCGGGCTCCAGCACACCGCCGGGTGCGCGGTTGACGATCAGGCCCATCTGCTTGGGATTCAGCTCCATGTCGTTGATCATTTCGGCGATTCGGGCCACGGCCTGAATGCCTCTGCGGGAGCAGTCGGAGACCAGCAGCATGGTGTCCACCTTGGGGAGCGTCCCCCGGGCCACGTGCTCCAGGCCTGCCTCGTTGTCCATCACGACATAAGCATAGTTCTTTGCGTATTTATCCACCTGGGTTTTCAGGACGCCGTTGACATAGCAATAGCAGCCCTTGCCCTGGGTGCGGCCCATGACCAGCATATCAAAGTCGTCCTCTTCGATGAGGGCATTGTTGAACTGCATCTCGGCATAGTCTGCCTTGGTCATACCGGCAGGAATGGAACCGGTCTGCTCGGCGTGGGCCATCTCTTCCCGGATCTGACCCAGGGTGACATCCGCCTCCACGCCCAGAACCTCATTGAGGTTGGAATTGGCATCGGCGTCCACCACCAGGATGGGGCCCTTCTTCTGACGGCAGAGATAGTCGATGATCATGCCGCAGGTCGTGGTCTTGCCGACGCCGCCTTTGCCGGCAACGGCAATGGTACGGGGTGTTGCCATAATTCTTGCTCCTTTTTGGGGAATGCCTCCCCGAAACTCTGGCCCCGGTCTCCCGAAAGCCATGCGCTCCGCTCATTTTGCGGAGGGTATCTGCCGGGCGCAATACGCCCATATCGATACAAAGATATCATATCACGCTTGAACGCAGAATTCAACCTAATTTTTTGGAAAAGTGTAAATTTCCTGCCAATTTTTTTCAAGCCTCAGGGCGTGTTTTTCGTTACTGTGCAATTCATAGAAAATTTCCCTTTTCTCCGTTGCGCCATTTGAAATTTCTGCTATAATGGAGACAAGAAAAACGCCACGAAGGAGGGTTTTGTATGACAGAACAATTGCAGGATTATGAACGCCGCCACCTGGAGCAGGTTCGCTCCCTGGCTCCGGAATGCACCCTGTTTTTGAAGCGCAGCGGCAAGCTTCCCCTGCCCGGGCCCTGCGACATCGCGCTGTACGGCAGCGGCGCACGGCACACGGTCCAGGGCGGCACCGGCTCCGGAGAAGTGAACTCCCGCTTTTCCGTCACCGTGGAGGAGGGTCTCCGGGAGGCAGGATTTCAGATTCTCACCACTGACTGGCTGGACCGGTACGACGCCGTCCGGAAGCAGGCCTACGCCGCCTTCATCAAAAAAGTCAAATCCGATGCCCGGAAGCACCACACCCCCGCCCTGGTGGAGGGCATGGGTGCCGTCATGCCGGAACCGGAATACGAGATTCCCCTGGAGCGCCGGTGCAGCACCGCAGTTTACGTTCTCTCCCGGATCTCCGGCGAGGGCAGCGACCGAAAAATTGTCCCCGGGGACTTCCTGCTGAGTGAGAGCGAGCAGCGGGACATTCTGGCGCTGCAGGAGCTGTATCCCGTATTCCTGCTGGTGCTGAACGTGGGCGGTCCCGTGGACCTGAGCCCTGTTGTAAGGGATGTGGACGACATCCTGCTGCTTTCTCAGTTGGGGGCCCAGACGGGCACCGTACTGGCGGACATTCTGCTGGGCAGCTCCTACCCCAGCGGCAAGCTGACGACCTCCTGGGTCAGCAGCACAGACATTTGCCCCCAGGCCGAATTCGGCGAAAAAGAAGAGACACACTATAAAGAGGGTATTTACGTAGGCTACCGCTACTATGATGCCGCCCACATAAAGCCCCTCTTCCCCTTCGGCTTCGGCCTTGGCTATACGGATTTCCGCCTGGAGCCGGAGGCCGTGACCCTGGCCGGAGAGCAGGTGACCGTCAGTGCCCAGGTGCGCAATACCGGTGCATTCTCCGGAAAGGAAGTGGTACAGCTGTATCTTTCCAGCCCCTGGGGCGCGCTGGATCAGCCCGCGCAGGCTCTGGCGGCCTACGGCAAGACCCGGGAGCTGTCCCCCGGCGAAAGCTGCCGCATGGAGCTGCGCCTGCGCATGTCCGACCTGGCCTCCTTTGACGAAAGCCGCAATGTCTACATTCTGGAAAAGGGCGACTATGTGCTGCGCTGCGGCAATTCCTCCCGGAAGAGCAAGCCCATTGCCCTGCTGCGGCTGACCCAGGACGTGGTGACCCTGCAGGCCAAGCCGCTGCCGGGCAAGCCGGACTTCTCCGATTGGGCGCCGGAAGGCCCCGACCCCATGCCGGAGGGACTGCCGGTCTATGTGCTGGATGCGGCCTCCATCCCCACGGAGACCGTTTCCGATGCGCAGCCTGTGCCGCCGGACCCGAAGGTCCGGGCGCTGACGGACGAAGAGCTGGTATTTCTCAACATCGGCGGCTTCAAACTGAAAAGCCGCTCCGGCGTGGTGGGCGACTCCGGCTCCGCCATTCCCGGTACCGCCGGAGAAACGGCCTCCTGCCTGGCAGGCAAGGGCATTCCCGCCCTGATCATGGCCGATGGCCCCGCCGGGCTCCGCCTGGCCCGGGACTACTATGAGGACAAGGCCGGCGCTCACAGCCTGAGCAGCGCCATGCTGCCCACCATGATCGATCTGCTGCCCGGGCCTGCAAGAGCCGCCATGCGGCGGCCCAAGAAGCTGCCCAAGGGCGCGGAAATCAAGCACCGCTACGCCACCGCCATCCCCATCGGCACCGCCATTGCCCAGAGCTTCAGCCTGTCCCTGGCGGAGAGCTGCGGCGACATCGTGGGCGATGAGATGGAGCGCTTCGGCATCCACCTGTGGCTGGCTCCTGCCCTGAATATCCACAGGAGCATCCTGTGCGGGCGCAACTTTGAATACTTCTCCGAGGACCCCCTGGTCAGCGGTCTGACGGCTGCGGCCATCACCCGGGGCGTGCAGAAGCACCCGGGCCGGGGCGTGACCATCAAGCACTTCGCCGCCAACAACCAGGAGACCAACCGCTACAATAACAACAGCAATGTGTCCCAGCGGGCTCTGCGGGAAATCTACCTCCGGGGCTTTGGCCTGTGCATCCGGGAGAGTCAGCCCCGGGCGGTCATGACCTCCTACAATCTCATCAACGGCACCCACACCTCCGAGAGCCGGGCGCTGACTACGGACATTCTGCGGGGCGAGTTCGGCTTCCGGGGCATCGTCATGACGGACTGGGTCGTCGGCGGAAGCCTGATGTACAACAGCAAGCGCTACCCCATGCCCAACGCCGGAAAGGTGGCCCTGGCCGGCGGCGACCTGTTCATGCCCGGCTCCCGGGCGGACTACAACCGGTGCCTTGCCATGCTGCGCCAGGGGACGCTCCCCCGCTACCAGCTGGAGCTGAACGCCACCAGGGTCGTGCATATGGCCCGCAAGCTCACGGAAGAAGAGCAGAAAACGAAAGAATAAGGAGATATTTCCCATGGAACCCACCCTTGCCTGGCTGGAAGACCCCACCGTATTCCGCGTAAACCGATTGGATGCCCACTCTGACCATGTGACCTACCTGGATATCCAGGAGCTGGCCGCAGGAAAAACCTCCCTGCGGCAGTCCCTGGACGGGCTCTGGCGCTTCCGCTGGAGCGAAAATCCGGAAAGCCGCCCCGCCGACTTCTGGAAGCCGGATTTTGACGACTCCGACTTTGACACCATCCAGGTTCCCGGCCACATGGAGACCCAGGGCTACGATCAGATCCAATACATCAACAAGCTCTACGACTGGGACGGCCACGCGGAACTCCGGCCCCCCCACATTGACTGGCGGCATGATCCCGTAGGCAGCTATGTCACCTGTTTTGACCTGGAGGAGACCCTTCTGGAGCACCCGGTGTGCATCAGCTTTCAGGGCGTGGAGCAGGCCGTGTATGTGTGGCTCAACGGCCACTTCGTCGGCTACAGTGAGGACAGCTTCACCCCCTCGGAATTTGACCTGAGCCCCTACATTCATCCCACCGGCAACAGGCTGTGCGTAGAGGTCTACAAGCGCAGCAGCGCGGCCTGGCTGGAGGATCAGGATTTCTTCAGCTTCAGCGGCATCTTCCGCAGCGTCTATCTCTACGCCAAGACCAAATGCTATGTGGAGGACCTGTGGCTGAATGCATGTCTGGCCCCGGACAACCAGACGGGCACCCTGCGGCTGCGGCTGAAATTTGTCCAAACCGCCGTGCCCAAGGTCCACCTTTTCCTGGGCCACCCCAAGGACGGCGCGGTCTTCGACAGTGAGCTGCCGCTGGAGGAAGCGGATGGATTCTATTGGTCCCGGGAACTGGTGCTCCCCGGCATCCGGAAATGGGACCACGACACCCCGGAGCTCTACCGGGCGGTTCTGGCCATGGAGGACGGCAGCTGCATCGCCTACAGCATCGGCTTCCGGCGGTTTGAATTAAAGGACAGGCTGCTGCTCCTCAACGGCGAGCGCCTTGTGCTGAACGGAGTCAACCGCCACGAGTGGAGCCCCACCGGCGGCCGCTGCATTACCCGAAAGGACATGGACGCCGCCATGGAAATGTTCCATGCCAACAACATCAACGCCGTGCGCACCTGCCACTATCCCAACCGGACGGAATGGTACGAGCTGTGCGATCAAAACGGCATTTACATGATGGACGAAACCAATATGGAGACCCACGGCTCCTGGCAGAAGGATGCCCTGGGGGGCACCGGCGTGGAGCCCAGCTGGAATGTACCCGGCAGCCGCCCGGAGTGGCGGGAGTGCGTGCTGGACCGGGCCAACTCCATGTTCCAGCGGGACAAGAACCATGTGTCCGTTCTCTTCTGGTCCTGCGGCAACGAGAGCTTCGGCGGCCAGGACATTCTGGACATGGCGAACTTCTTCCGCACCCAGGACCCCGGCCGGGTAGTCCACTACGAGGGCTGCTACTGGTGCAAGGAGTGGGGCGGCTGCTCCGATGTGGAGAGCCGGATGTACGCCACTCCCACAGAAGTCCGGGAATACCTGGAAAACGATCCGCAGAAGCCCTTCCTGCTCTGCGAATATATGCACGACATGGGCAACTCCCTGGGAGGCATGGAGAGCTACATCCGCCTGGGAGAGGAATTCCCCATGTACCAGGGCGGCTTCATCTGGGACTATATGGATCAGGCTCTCTGGCAGAAGAACGCCCTGGGCAGCGAATCCCTGGGCTACGGCGGCGACTTTGAGGAGCGCCAGAGCGACTACGGCTTCAGCGGCAACGGCATTGTCACCGCCGACGGCCGGGAGAAGCCCTGCATGCAGGAAGTGCGCTACTGGTACCTGCCAAAGGAGCAGCGGGACGCCTGGGACGCGGCCAATGCACAAACTCTGGCAGCCGTCCGGCCTCTGCCCACCCCCGGCTACACCCAGGACCTCGTCATCACCGAAGGCGACGGAGCCTGGGGCGTAAGGGGGGAGAAATTCGAGATTCTCTTCTCCAAGCTCCAGGGCGGCCCCGTGAGCCTGGTGTCCGGCGGCCGGGAGTGGCTGTGGCGGGCGCCCCGCCCCGCACTGTGGCGGGCTCCTACGGAAAATGACTTAGGCTGCGGCTTCCCAACGCGCAGCGCCCTGTGGAGCGCCGCGGATGCCTGGCAGAGCTGCACAGGCTGGGATGTGGACCGGGGGGCAGACCACTTCGCCATCACCTACCGCTTTGGCTTTGCCGCCCTGCCGGGCTACGCCGCGGAGATCACTTATCGGGTAGACCGGGAAGGCGTGCTCACCGTCCAGGCCCTCTACCATGGCTTTGCGGGAGCCCCGGAGCTGCCCCTGTTCGGCCTGCGGTTCGCCACCCCCCAGCCCATAGAGGAAACCGCCTGGGTAGGCTACTCCGGCGAGACCTACCCGGACCGGTATAAGGGCGGCGTCTTCGGCAGCCATAAGGAAACGCCCCAGGTGCCCAACTATCTGGTGCCCCAGGAGTGCGGCGGCCACAGCTTCACCTGCCAGGCCCAGCTGCACATGGGCACAGGCACGCTGACCCTTGAACAGGCGGACAAGCCCTTCTTCTTCTCCGCCATTCCCTATACCCCCGCCCAGCTGGAGCAGGCCCAGCACGTCTGGGAGCTCCCGGGCCACTGCCGCACCACCGTGACCGTCGCCTCGGATATGCGGGGCGTAGGCGGCATCGACAGCTGGGGCACGGATGTGGAGCCGGCCTATCGGGTCTCCGGTGAGGAGGACCATTGCCTGCGCTTCCGGGTGATGCTGTAAAAAAGCGCTTGGGCTCCCCTGAAAGGGGAGCTGGCTCGGCGTAGCCGAGACTGAGGGGTTACGGCTTTTCATCAGAAAAGCCTCCGCCGAAAGCGGAATACCGGTCCCAGTCCTCAAGGAGCCCAATATTCTGCCTGCGGCATGGTTTGGCCATAGGCCAAACCAAAACCCCTCCGGCCCTGCGGGCCACCTCCCCTTTCAGGGGAGGCAATTTCCCCTTTGATTTCATCCACCGTCCCGGCGTTTGCCGGGGCGGTTTCTTATGTTCTCGCTTATTTTCCAACACTTCAGATTTACCATTTTCGACACCGCCCGTGTCTTCCAAAAATGTCAATTGTGCATCGTTAACAAAAAAATGCCAAGCAAATGCAGCTATTTCACGAAAATTCGGAGATGTCTTTACAAAAATGTTAAATAGTGCTATAGTTTTTATGTCACAGGAACAAGAAAATATTCTCTTTTCCTGAGACAATTCACCCTTTCCCCGGAAATCCCCGGAAACGGGAAGGGAATGCAGTTTTAGGAGGAACTATAATGAAAAAGTTCATCGCACTGGTCCTGGTTCTGACCATGGCCCTGAGCCTGGCTGCCTGCGGCGGCTCCGGCTCTTCCAGCAAAAAGGACGGCGAAGTCGCTGTGTTCTGGTACACCTTTGGTGATACCTACCTGTCCAGCGTTCGCGCCGCTCTGAACACTGCTCTGACCAACGCCGGTGTCAAGTATCAGGACTATGATGCCAACGGCAGCCAGACCACCCAGACCGAGCAGATCCAGACCGCCATTACCAAGGGCGCTTCCGTCCTGGTTGTCAACATCGTTGACGCCAGCTCCGACGACGCCACTCAGGCCATTGTCGACATGGCCAAGAACGCCAACACGCCCCTGGTGTTCTTCAACCGCTCCGTTTCCGAGGAGATCGTCTCCGCTTATGACAAGGCTGCTTACGTCGGCACCGACTACACCCAGGCCGGCCATATGCAGGGCGAGATGATCGGCAACTACCTGGTTGCCAACTACGATGCCATCGACCTGAACGGCGACGGCGTGATCTCCTACGTTATGTTCAAGGGCCAGGAAGGCAACATGGAAGCCGATGCCCGTACCCAGTACGGTGTTGAGGATGCCGATGCTGTTCTGACCGGCGCCGGCAAGGCTCAGCTGAGCTTCTACGATGCCAACAACACCTCCAAGTACCTGGTTGACCAGAACGGCGCTTGGTCCGCTGCTCAGGGTCAGGACTACATGCAGACCATCCTGGCTCAGTACTCCGAGGCCAACAACAACATGGTCGAGCTGGTCATTGCCAACAACGACGACATGGCTCTGGGCGCAATCGCTGCCCTGCAGGCTGCCGGCTACAACAACGGCACCGGCAAGACCATCCCCGTCTTCGGCGTTGACGCTACCGATGCTGCCAAGGAAAAGATCGCTGACGGCTCCATGACCGGCACCATCAAGCAGGATGCCGAGGGCATGGCCAACGCCATCTCCACCATCACCCAGAACATGGCTTCCGGCAAGGCTACCTTCGAGGGTATCGACTCTGCCAACGTCGTGGGCACCTGGCGTGTAAACATCCCCTACTCTTCCTACACCGGCGAATAATTCTTCCATGCAGGCAGCCGCGCTTCGGCGCGGCTGCTTTTCTCAAATGGACAGCTTTCGCGCGCTGCCCGAACGCGCCCACGAAGCCTTTCCCGGGCGCGTACCCCAACTCAGGAGGCGAACAATTTGGATAAGAACAGCGAAACCGTCCTGCTGCGCATGGAGGGCATTACCAAGGAATTCCCCGGTGTCAAGGCTCTGGACGGTGTCAATCTGACCGTGCGGGCCGGTACGGTCCATGCCCTGATGGGCGAAAACGGCGCCGGTAAGTCCACCCTGATGAAATGCCTCTTTGGCGTTTACACCAAGGATGCCGGTCACATCTATCTGGAGGGCCAGGAGGTCAACTTCAAGAACTCCAAGGAAGCCCTGGAGCACGGCGTTGCCATGGTACACCAGGAACTGAACCAGGCGCTGAAGCGCAACGTCATGGACAATATGTGGCTTGGCCGCTTCCCCATGACAGGCCCCTTCACCAGTGAAAAGAAAATGTACGATGCCACCATGGAGGTCTTCAACGACCTGGGCATCAGCGTCAATCCGAAAACGATTATGAGCACCATGCCCGTGTCCCAGCGGCAGATGGTGGAGATTGCCAAGGCCGTCTCCTTCAACTCCAAGGTGATCGTATTTGACGAGCCCACCTCCTCCCTGACGGAGACCGAGGTGGAGCACCTGTTCAAGATCATCAATATGCTCCGGGACCGCGGCTGCGGCATTATCTATATCTCTCACAAGATGGCGGAGATCAAGCGCATTTCCGACGATATCACCGTCATGCGTGACGGCAAGTGGGTGGCTACCAAGCCCGCCGACGAACTGGAAATGGGCGACATTATCAAGCTGATGGTTGGCCGCGAGCTGACCAACCAGTTCCCGCCCAAGACCAACCATCCCGGCGAGACCTATCTGAAGGTGGAGCACCTGACCGGCATGTACAACCAGCTGAAGGACGTTTCCTTTGAAGCCAAGCGGGGCGAGGTGCTGGGTCTGGCCGGTCTGGATTCCTCCGGCCGGACGGAGGTTCTGGAAAGCATCTTCGGCATTCGCACCCGGAAAGAGGGCACCATCACCCTGGACGGAAAGCCCTGCAAGAACCGCAATTCCGGTGAATCCATCAAGAACGGCTTCGCCATGCTGACAGAAGAGCGCCGGGCCACCGGTATTTTCGGCGTTCGGAACATCCGGGAGAACACCGTTATTTCCAGCCTGAACCGGCACAAAAAGTTCGGCCCTCTGCTGAGCACCAAGAGCCAGGTTGAGGACACCCAGCACTACATCGATGCCATGCACACCAAAACGCCTACCCAGGAAACCCAGATCCGCAGCCTGTCCGGCGGCAACCAGCAGAAGGTCATCATCGGCCGCTGGCTGCTGACAGAGCCGGAGGTTCTGCTGCTGGACGAGCCCACCCGCGGCATTGACGTAGGCGCAAAATACGAGATCTACCAGCTGATCCTGAATCTTGCCAACGAGGGGAAAACGGTTCTGATGGTTTCCTCCGAAATGCCCGAGCTTCTGGGCGTCTGCGACCGGATTCTGGTTATGTCCGGCGGCAGGCTGGCCGGTGAAGTGGACGCGAAGAACACCACCCAGGAAGAAATCATGACCCTTGCCGCAAAGTACGTATAAGGAGGAACCCAACGTGACCAAACTGAAAGAACACAAGCCCTCTAAAATCGAGGCCTTGAAAGCCATGACCCCCGCTGACCGGAGACGGGCCATTTTCGATGGGATCATGAACAATGCCATGTTCATCATCATCGCTCTGGTAATTATTTACGTTGCCATCAAGAATCCCAGATTCCTGAGCATCCCCTCTCTTGTAAACATCATTAGCCTGACCGCGGCCAAGCTGCCCATCGCTCTGGGTGTCGGCGGCTGTATCATTCTGGCCGGTACCGATATTTCCGCGGGCCGTCAGGTCGGTCTGGCAGCCTGTATCTCCGCCGGTTTACAGCTGACCACCAATAAGCTGTTCCCCGGCCTGCAGATCCTGCCTATCCCCGTGGTTCTGCTGTGCGTGCTGGTGGCCTGCGCCATGGTCGGCTTTGTCAACGGCTTCTTCATGGCAAAGTTCAAGCTGCACCCCTTCATCGTTACATTGTCCACCCAGCTGATCGTCTACGGCCTGGTGCTGCTGTTCATGCAGCTGGGCACCAACGGCGGCCAGACCCTGTCCGGCATGAGTGAGGGCTATCGGAACTTCATTATCAAGCCCCTGTTCACTCTGAAGACCAGCAGTGGCCCCGTTACCGTCCCCCGCTATGTGCTGTACTCCACCATTATCACCGCCATTGTCTGGGTGATCTGGAACAAGACCGCCTTCGGCAAGAATATGTATGCTGTGGGCTCCAACGAAGAGGCTGCCAACGTCTCCGGCGTCAATGTCTCCAAGACCATCATCCTGGTGTTCGTCATGGCCGGTATGCTCTACGGCATCACCGGTTTCATGGATGCCGCCCGTATCGCCTCCGTCAACGCCACCACCGGCCTGAACTATGAGGCTGACGCCATTGCGGCCTGTGTCATCGGCGGTATCTCCTTCGTCGGCGGCATCGGCAAGGTCAGCGGTGCCATCATCGGCGTTCTGCTGCTGCAGATCATCTTCGCCGGTCTGAACTTCCTGTCTGTGGACGCCAACTACCTGTATATCGTCAAGGGTCTGATCATCCTGATTGCCTGCTCCATCGATATGCGCAAGTATCTGGTCCGGAAGTAAGCAATGGACGAACCCCGCAAAGAGCCCCAGCTTCGGGGCCTCTACGGCAAGGTGAAAATCCCCGTAAAGGTCCTGGACACGGTCATTATTGTTGGCTTCGTTGCTCTGGCGCTGGTTCTGCTGCTTGGTATGCAGAACCGGGGCTACACCGTCAGCTTCGATTCTCTGGGCGGTACCCCTGTAGAAACCCAAAAGCATATGTATGCCGAGCTGGTAGACCCGCCGGAACCCCCAACCCGGGAAGGCTTCACTTTCGCCGGATGGTATCAGGACAAGGATTGCATCTACGAATGGGACCTTGCCGCAGCCCCCGTCCAGCAGTCCATGACCCTCTATGCCAAGTGGGAAGCCAAGAAATAGCATTTGAAGAAGCACTCCCTGTGAACCCGATCCGTTCACAGGGAGCTTTTTGCTTCGACTTGTTTTTCCGGGGAAGAGAAGGTATAATAGCAAAGAAGGCTTCCCCTGGGGGAAGCTGGCAGGGCGAAGCCCTGACTGATGAGGGGCGGGAAGCAGAACCAGTATAAGACAAGCTTAAGCAGTCTTATTCTTGACTGATAAAGCATAATTGCGGAGATTTCTCCTTGTCGGTTCTGCCTGCCGCCCCTCATCCGACCCGCCTATCGGCGGGCCACCTTCCCCCAGGGGAAGGCACTAGCACCGCTCAAAAGAGGAGGCCATACCATGCCCACGCGTGAAAGTGAAATCGTTGTCAGCGTACAGCAGATTCTGGACCAGGTCCGGCAGGTCGTTGTCGGGAAGGATGAGGCCCTTTTGTGGGCTTTGGCCGCTATCCTTGCCGGGGGACACATTCTTCTGGAGGATATCCCCGGTGTGGGAAAAACCACCATGGCCCTGTCCTTTGCCCGGGCGCTGGATCTGGAATACGGCCGCATCCAGTTCACGCCGGATGTGCTGCCCTCGGATGTCACCGGCTACTCCGTACCGGACCCCCGGGGCGGCATGGAGTACCGCCCCGGCGGCATCCTGTGCAATCTTTTCCTGGCGGACGAGCTGAACCGGGCCACATCCCGAACCCAGTCCGCCCTTCTGGAGGCCATGGAGGAGGGACAGGTCACCGTGGACGGCATCAGTCATCCCCTGCCCAAGCCCTTTGTGGTCATTGCCACCCAGAATCCCACCGGCGCGGCGGGCACTCAGCTGCTGCCGGACAGCCAGGTGGATCGTTTCACCCTGCGGCTGACCCTGGGCTACCCCGCCCCCAAGGACGAGGCCGCCATGATCAAAAATCGCCAGGGCGGCAACCCCTTAGATCAGATCCGGCCCATTCTCACACGGAACCACCTTCTGAATTTGCAGGCCATGGTGGCCGAGACCTACTTAAGCGACAGCGTCATCGACTACCTGGTGTCTCTCTGCGCCGCTACCCGGAAAAACGAGGACCTGAGCCGGGGTGCAAGCCCCCGGGCCAGCCTCTCCATGGCCTCCATGGCCAAGGCCATCGCCCAGCTCCGGGGCCGGGACTTTGTGGTCCCCGGGGATGTGAAGGAGGTCTTCCTGCCCACCGTTGCCCACCGGGTGCAGCTGTCGCCCAAAGCGGAAAGCCAGGGGAAAACCGTCCAGCAGGTTTTGAAAGCCATTCTGGACGCCACCCCCGCCCCCAGGCTGCGCTGATGCGGCGGGCCTGCTATTTTCTGGGACTGCTGGGCTGCGGACTGTGGTATCTGCTCAGCGGAAGCTGGCTGAGCTGGGTGCTGCTGCTGACGTTGGCTGTCCTGCCCTGGCTGTCCCTGGCACTGACCGTTCCGGCCCTTTGCAGCTTTTCTCTGACCCCAACCGGTCCGGATCATCTCCGGGCAGGCGAAAGCGGGACCTTCCTGCTGCTGGGTGCCTGCCAGATGCCCATGCCGCCCTTCCATGGACGGATCCGTCTGCAAAGCCTGCGCACCGGCGAGACCCGGCTTTACAGCGAAGAACAGGGCTTTGTCCCCGAATTCTGCGGCGGCTACCAGCTGACCGTGTGCAGTGCCTGGGTCTCGGATTATCTGGGGCTTTTTCTCCTGCCCGTTTTTCGCAGAGGCCGGATGCGGCTCCTGGTCCGCCCCCAGCCGAAGCCCATAGAGGACCTTCCCGGCCTGCCGCCGGAGAACTGCGTCAACTGGCAGCCCAGCCGCAGTGCCTATGGAGAGAGCTATGAGCTGCGGCCCTACCGCCCCGGCGACAGTCTGAACCGGGTGCACTGGAAGCTCTCCGCCAAAACCGGCGCCCTGACTGTCCGGGAGGCCCAGGCCCCCGTAAAGCAAATTGCCGCCATCAGCCTGACACTCTTCGGCACCGACCAGGCCGTGGATACCGTCCTGGGCCGACTGCTCTGGCTGGGACAGCTGCTCCTGGAGCGGGGAATGGACCTGGAGCTCCACGTCGCAGCGGACAGCGGCACCCTGGTCCTCCGCGCCGAAGACAGGGCCGGCCTGCTGCGGTCCGTCGATGCCCTGCTGTGCCTGAGCGCCCCGGAAACCCCCGCCATACCGGAGCCGGGCCAGGCCGGAACCCGCTTCACCCTGGGAGGGGAGCTATGAAAGAACGCATTCTCACGGCGCTGGAGGCGCTGCTGCTCTCCTGTGCCATTACCGCAGGGCCCATGGCCGCACTGGCCCACGTATACGCCCTGCCCCTATCCTGGGACACGCCTGCACTGGTCTGGTCTCTGAGCCTCCTGCTGGGACTGCTGATCCTCCCAAGACGCCGGGGCGGCGCGGCGGCGCTGGGTCTGGTCTGCTTCTGCACGGGCTTTTTCCTCTGGCGGCCGGAACCCAGAGCCCAGCTTATGACCCTGCTGGAGCTCATCAGCAAGCAGCTGAACGGCGTTTACCACCTGGGCTATCTGGAGTTCCCGAATCACACCGTGGGCACCGTAGAGCTGCCCATGGTCCTGGGGGGCAGCTATATGCTTCTGTCCGTTTCCCGCAGTGTGCTGCGGCGGAAAAGCAGCGCCTTGCCCCTGTTTCTCAGCATTCCGCCCCTGCTGCTCTGTGGCCTGCTGCCCCAGTTCCCCCCGGAGAGCTGGTCCTTTTTCCTCTGGCTGGGGGGAATGCTGGTGCTGCTGCTGAGCTCCGGCAGCCGGAAAAACAGCCCCCGGCAGGGCCTGATCCTTGCGGCCATGGCCCTGGTGCCCGTCTGCCTGCTGTGCGGCATTCTGTACCTTGCCGTGCCCCAGGAGGGCTATCAGGACCATTCCCAGGCCTTCCGACAGCGCTGTATCCGGCTCTTTGAAAACGGCAAACTCACCCCGGCACCTGCCGCCATCCCGGCCCCGGAGCTGCAAAGGCGCGTAGACCTAGCCGCTCTCCGGGGTGCAAACCAGCCTTCCCTGCCGGTGCTCATTGTCACCGCCCCCACTTCCGGGGGCCTCTACCTCCGGGGCCAGAGCTATGACCGATACACATCCACCGGCTGGGAGATGTCCTCGGAGATTGTAGACAGTTTCGACGGCTGGGGCGAACCCCAGGGGGACGTTCAGATCCGGACCTTTGCCCTGCAAAGCGTGCTGTATCTGCCCTATTACCCCGGCACCGGCACGGTGCTCTCCGGCGGAGCCCTGAAAAACACCGGCAGCATCCTGTCCTACAGCTTTCCCAAGTACCCCTGCGGCAGCGCAGCCTCGGACCAAACCCTGGAAGCCTGCCTGGCCCTGCCGGACAGCACCCGGGCCTGGGCGGCGGGCTACGCCTTTTCCGGGGACAGCACCCAGCAGACTGCCCAGGCCATTGCTGATTTCGTCCGGCAAAGCGCCGCCTATGACAAGGCCACCGGGGCCATGCCGGAAGGGCAGGACTTCGCCCGGTGGTTTCTGGAAAGCAGTGAAACAGGCTATTGCGTCCACTTTGCCACCGCCGCCACGGTGCTGCTGCGCGCCGCCGGGATCCCGGCCCGGTATGTAACGGGCTTCCGCTGCGAGGCCACCGCCGGGCAGCCCCTGGTGGTCACCACGGAAGAGGCCCACGCCTGGGCGGAATACTACGATGCCGACCTGGGCTACTGGCAGATTCTGGAGGCCACTGCCTCCGGCGTTGCCCAGCCTGCACCCGCAGCCACCTTGCCTGCCGAGACGGCTGCCCAAACCGAGCCGACCCGAGCCCCGTCTCCGGATGCCGGTGCGCCCACTGCCCCGGTTCCGGAGAAACCGGCCGGAGGCAGCTTCCCGTGGGCCTGGCTTCTGATACCGGCCTTGCTTCTTCTGCTGCCTCCGCGGCGGTGGACGGTGCTGTATCTCCGGCGGCAGCGAGCCCGGCGGGCAAATCTCAACCGCCGCTGCCTGCTGCTCTTTGCCAATGCCGAGAGCCTGAGCCATGCTTTGGGCACTGCTCCGCCGGAGGCGCTCCACGCCCTTGCGGAACGGGCCCGATACAGCCAGCACAGGCTGACCCCCATGGAGCTGAAGCCCCTGGAGGACTACCGCCGGGACTGCCGGGAACGGCTGGAGGAAAAGCCTCCGCTTCTTCGCTTTTGGAACAAATACATTCTGCTGCTCTATTAAGGAGGATATGCTATGGAAGAGAAATTCATTGCCGCCTGGGCTGCCGCCCGGGAAAAGGCCCTGGCCCTGGGCATCCGCATGCGCCCCGTTGCCCCGGAGGACGCTCTGAAAACCGCCCGGTATCTGCTGGACCACAACCGGTGCAGCGACGGCTTCGATGCCCCGGCCGCCAGGGGCCAGCTGGGGCTGAGCCTGGAGGCCCTGGCCACGGACAGGCGCTTCACCGCCCTGTTCACCGACGAGCAGGCCAATACCGCCCTGGGGCGGCTGCTGGACGCGGGGTATTATCTGCAAAATTAAACAAGCCTTAAAGTTCAAATAAACTCTCTTTAAGGACTATTTCAGCATTCTGTGCTATAATCCTGTTATCAAAAAACACAGGAGGTTTTCGGAATGCTGCGCTACTATCTTGCTTACTCTTCTCTGCTGCCCATGCTGGCGGCTGTGTGTATTCTGGCGTATGTGCCCTACGGCGTGTACGTCACCCGGCTCCACGGCCGGCGTTCCGGCCTTTACCATCTGGCCAAATGTGCCCTGGGGCTGTGTATTGCTTCGCTGCTGTATCTCACCATTTTCTTTTTCTATCCCAACATCACCTTCCACCCCGCCCGGCACCACCTGAATCTGCACCCCTTCATCTGGGTCACGGAGTGCTACGATGCAGGCCCCGCCGTCATGGCGGCCCAGCTGCTGCTGAACATCGCCATGTTCCTGCCTCTGGGCTTCCTGCTCCCCATCGCCGCCCACAAGCTGCGCACCCCCTTGTCCACCGCCGCCGTGGTTCTGCTGACCACCGTGGGCATTGAGACCTTCCAGTATTTCATCGGCCGCAGCGCAGACGTGGATGATGTGATCATGAACTTCCTGGGCGGCATTCTGGGCTACGGCTGCTATATGCTGCTGAACCGGTATCTTTCTGACACCCCCTGGTGGACCGCCATGCTGGCAGGCGACCCCCTGACCCCCGGCGTGACCCGCCTGCACCTGCACACCGCCGCATAAAACCATTTCATGCAAAATCCCCGCCGATTTCTCGGCGGGGTGCTTCTTTATTTGGGGCAGGAGATTTCCATAATGCGCTCGATGGTCTCATGGAGGGTCCGGCACTGGGCGGTGTCGGCGGCCTTGTAATAGACCTCCTTGCCCTCCCGGCGGCTGACGATGAGTCCGGCGGACCGCAGGACCTTCAGATGGTGGGACACGGCAGGACTGCTCATCTCCATCAGAGACGACAGATTGATGACGCACTCCTCGCAGTGGCACAGCAGCCAGAAGATCTTCAGCCTGCTGGGGTCGTCCAGCTTTTTGAACACGTCCGCAACGGTGGAAAACTCCTCCGTTCCGGGCATTTTTTCCTTTCCACGCTCAAACACCCCGCCATGATTATGGGGCAAGCAGCAATCGCACATTCTCCGGGACCTCCTGTTTGGGCTTAAACTATTGCTTTTTATTATAGTTCAAAACGCCCCCGGATGCAAGGAGAAAATTCCCTTTTGGACTTGCAAAAGGGGGCGAAAGGTCTTACAATAAACCCATCAACTACTCCAGATACAGAAAGGTGATTCCAATGCAGTACGACTTTACCTCTCTCATGGACCGCCACGGGAAGGATGCCATTGCCGTAGACGGTGTCGGCGGCCCCGGTGCACCGGGGGCACCCAAGGCGGGCTTCGACGTGATTCCCATGTGGGTCGCGGACATGAATTTTCCCACCTGCCCCACCATTCAGCAGGCGATTATCGCCCGGGCACAGCACCCGGCCTTCGGCTATTTTGACCCAACACCGGAATACTACGATTCCATCATCCGCTGGCAGAGCACCCGCAACGGCGTTCAGGGCCTTGCCAAAGAGCACATCGGCTATGAAAACGGGGTTCTCGGCGGCGTCATCAGCGCCCTGAACTGCGTCTGCTCCCGGGGTGACAAGGTGCTCCTCCACAGCCCCACCTACATTGGCTTTACCCATTGCCTGGAAAACAACGGCTATCAGATCATCCACTCTCCCCTGGTAAAAGACGAGGCAAATGTCTGGCGCATGGACTTTGCGGACATGGAGCGCCGCCTGAAGGAGGAGCACATCCACGCCGCCATTCTCTGCAATCCCCACAACCCCTGCGGAAGAGTCTGGGAGAAATGGGAGCTGGAAAAGGCCATGGAGCTGTTCCGAAAGTATGATGTATATGTCATCTCCGATGAGATCTGGTCTGACATCATCCTCGGCACCAATCACCACACCCCCACCCAGTCCGTCAGTGACGATGCCCGGAACCGGGTCTGTGCTTTCTATGCCCCCAGCAAGACCTTCAATCTGGCGGGCCTCATCGGCAGCTATCACATCTGCTACAACAGCTGGTGGCGAGACCGGCTGGAGAAGGAATCCTCCCTGTGCCACTACAATTCCATGAACGTGCTGTCCATGCACGCCCTCATCGGCGCTTACCGGCCCGAGGGCTATGTCTGGACGGACGAGCTGCGCCAGACGCTGACAGGGAACATTGACTTTGCCGTGGACTATATTGAAAAGCACTTCCCCGGCATCAGCGTCAGCAAGCCCCAGGGCACCTATATGCTCTTCGTGGACTGCACCGACTGGTGCGCCGCCCACGGCAAGACCATTGACGACGTGGAGCAGGCCTGCTGGGACGTGGGCGTTGCCATCCAGGACGGCCGAATGTTCCACGGAAGCTGCCACATCCGCATGAACCTGGCCCTCCCCCTCTCCCGCGTCCAGGAGGCCTTCCGCCGGATGGATCGGTACGTTTTCAACGCATAAATACTATTTTTCAGCCCGCTGCGGTTTCGCAGCGGGCTGTTTTGCGCGAAGCACCCGCAAAACGCAACCGGCTCGGCACAATTGGAATAACTCCGCCTGAAACGCCAACTGTTTTTAATCCACGCTCCCCCGTGTGGGGAGCGACCGTACTGCTCAAACAGAGTCACGATATAATCCGGATTTCAATCCACGCTCCCTGTGTGGGGAGCGACCATGGGGATCAGATAGCCGACACAGAATATGATATTTCAATCCACGCTCCCCGTGTGGGGAGCGACGCCGCCGGTCCACAATGTAGCCCACGTCCTGATAATTTCAATCCACGCTCCCCGTGTGGGGAGCGACGGACACCACGGCTATGGCGGTGGATTACATTTACATTTCAATCCACGCTCCCCGTGTGGGGAGCGACAGCAGCTTCTGCGTCGGCTTCGTGGGGTCGGGCTATTTCAATCCACGCTCCCCGCGTGGGGAGCGACGCCTGTCAAACCTGGTGAAGCCGACGAAAGAAATATTTCAATCCACGCTCCCCGTGTGGGGAGCGACTCGCCATACGCCACGGGCTCCACCTTGGTTTTTGTATTTCAATCCACACTCCCCGTGTGGGGAGCGACGATTCCGGCGTCGGTTCTTGTTCCGTCCCCTGATATTTCAATCCACGCTCCCCGTGTGGGGAGCGACGCAGAATGTATCCTGAATCGGCGGGTATCCGCTATTTCAATCCACGCTCCCCGTGTGGGGAGCGACGCTCGCCGGACTTGTAGTATGTGCGGCTGTCCTCAATTTCAATCCACGCTCCCCGTGTGGGGAGCGACCCCAGGTTCGGGAAACCCAGTGGCAGCCGCCAGAATTTCAATCCACGCTCCCCGTGTGGGGAGCGACGATCTCACGGGTCTCGTAGCCGTCCCGCTCCATATTTCAATCCACGCTCCCCGTGTGGGGAGCGACACGCCTGGTAGTAAGCGAAAATGACAAGGAGCTATTTCAATCCACGCTCCCCGTGTGGGGAGCGACGATTTTGGCAGCGCAGAAAAGGCAAGAGGACTGATTTCAATCCACGCTCCCCGTGTGGGGAGCGACGTTTGGCAGCCCGTTTTTCAAGCCATAGCTTATAATTTCAATCCACGCTCCCCGTGTGGGGAGCGACGCTGAAGTTATCGCCCTTGGTGAAGTTTCTTCCAATTCCAATCCACGCTCCCCGTGTGGGGAGCGACCAGCACGGCGGTGATCT